>FWWL01002642.1_pt1 | contig 32546 bp, 28 predicted proteins | sample 2228331 | NCBI WGS metagenome assembly FWWL01 (sample SAMEA103939775, study PRJEB20133) | metagenome
TGGAATTGAACTTCTTTACACCATCTTGGATAAAGAGAGTAATTAACTACAAGATTAACAGTAGAATAGGCTGGAATCTTAGCTTCGTCGTTCTTGATATTACTCAAATATTGTTCAGAAACATATTGATACATTAACTGAATGGCTGAGTTTTTCTGAAATTCATACATTAGGCTGGTGTTGGCAATCAGATTAGGTGAAAAAGAAATGTCGGAATTCGAATAATCTTTAGCAACCTGCGACCATGTGTCCCAATCGTCGAAAAAGGCAGTAAAAGAAACAATTTTGTTTTGGCTTACTGTTAAGTTTGATTGCCAGGAAATATTTGTGTAGGGCTTAATACCAAACATGAGTTCAATACCACGTCTGTAACTTTCGGGCACATTAGTATTGATAGGTGTTCCAACATTGTTTATTTCACCTGTCATTACCAGCTGGTTTATGTAGTACATGTAGTAAAAGTTAATGCCTGCATACAGTTTTTTTGTTTTATACTGATACATTAACTCTAAATCTATTAAGCGTTCAGGTTTTGGTGTTTTGCCCGAATCAGCATCAGTAAAGTCGGAACGGGTGGGTTCTCGATGAGCAACAGCAGCCAGCCCCTGTATTTGCTGCTCATTGTTTACATTGAGCTGAAAACCAGCTTTCGGATTGAAAAATTGATAGTTGTGTTTTTGACTTACATCTCGTAAATCATCGTCGGTTCCTGTAATTACATAATCAATGGTTCTTAGTTGTAAGTCGCCAAAAGCAAGGAGCTTCTCATTAATTAAGAAATCAGTTTTCAGAAAAGTGTTAAAATCTTTTTTATCACCAGTGCCATAATACCAGCGATAACCAGGAATGTTGTAAGGTAAATATTGACCCCAGATTACATCACCGTAGTGTAGCCCTTCGTAACGATTGAAACTAATACCAAGTGTTGTGTTTATTCGTTTTAGATTATACTTTAATGAACTGATGATCCCATAAAAATCATTATCCAGCCATTTTTGGTCTATAAAATCGCTGCGAGTTATGGAGTCGGAAACATTGGGCAATCCATAGTAGCTGTATCTTTTATTTTTTCGGTAACTTTCGTAATAGCCTTTCCCTTTTGTATAATGTAAGGCAGTATGCAGGTGCACTTTCGAGCTGATTTCGTTGGTGATATGCAATTGGTAATGACTTTGCCAGTAGTTATCGGTTTGATTTTTATAGGTATATGGGTTATAGGTGGGATTAGTTTTTAGTGAGTCTTTAGGAATTCCGTACCAAGCCTGGTAAGTTTTTTCGTAACCAGCAAAGTTTATAAACTTAATCATATTTTTTGAGCTATAATAACCGGCAGCAAAATAATACGATTTTAAGTCGCTGAATGCTCTGTCAACAAATCCATCGGAATATATTTTCGATAGACGCAAATCAACGGTATAGTGATTGTTTAATAAGCCGGTACTTGAATTAATCATAAATTTTGATGTGTTAAAACTGCCATAGCTTGCCTGAATTAGTGCAGATGGCTCTTTGCTGAGTCCTATGGTTTGAAGGTTGATACTGGCACCGAAGGCTCCTGCACCGTTGGTTGAGGTGCCAACACCACGTTGAATGTGAATGTTTTCGGTAGAAGATGCGATGTCGGGTAGGTCAACCCACCATACCCCATGCGATTCGGCATCATTAATCGGAATATCATTGATGGTAACATTGATGCGTCGCACATCGCTCCCTCTGATTGACAGGCCTGTATAGCCAATGCCTGTTCCTGCATCAGAAGTTATAACTACCGATGGAGTCATGCTTAATAAATAAGGAACATCCTGTATCATTTCATTTCTTGACAATTGTTCTTTACTGATAGCTGTTGTTGAAACCAGGTTGCTATTGGCTCGGGTAGCTTGTACAATTACCTCGTCGGCTATATAGGTAGCTTTTTTCAACTGAATGGTAAGATTTAGCGGTTCGTTTTTAACTTCAATGTTCTCAACATGTGTCTGATAACCGACAAAGCTTACTTTAAGCTGATACTTGCCCGATTTAATGTTTTTAAGTAAAAATTCACCATTGGCATTAGTGAATGTCCCAATGTAAGTGTTTTCTAAAATTACATTGGCTAAACATAATGGTTGATTGTTTTCGTCAACCACTTTTCCCTGAATAGATGTTTGGGAAAAAACATAAGAATAGCTGATAAACAGCAGAACGAAAAAAGAAAACTTTTTCATAAACGTTAATTTTTAGTTTGACAATAATTTTTTATTGTCAATGGAGACCTTCATTTTCCCGGCTCGGCATTACCCGTCCCGGTCCAAAGGGTATGATCTCAGCCCGTTGTATTAAGGCACCCCCATTGATGTTGGGCAAAATTAAAAGGATTATTTTTAATATACAATGAACTTGAAAAAAATTTTTCATACTGACAAACATCATTGAATTTGCCATCATAAAGTCATCATCTTTGCATAAAATTTACTAATATGCAAAAAATTGAAACTCATCCGATACTTGAAGTCCCTAAAAACGAAACAGTTGTTTTATTGTATAACGGAAAAGAAGTAAAAGCTGAAAAAGGTTTTACCATTGCTGCGGCCCTTCATAGAGCTGGTTTTCCTGTGCACAGCCATAGCCTCGACAATCGCAATCGTAGCCTCGAATGTGGTATTGGGAAATGTGGTGCATGCGAAATGCTTGTAGATGGTGTTATTCGTCGAATTTGTATTACTAAAGTTGATAATGTAAAGGAAGTTAATGAGATACCTAAAAATTACAGACCTTCTGTAATTCCACTAAAGACAGAAAAACCTGTCTCTGTTTATAAAACTCAGGTTGCTATTATCGGAGCAGGACCTGCTGGTTTAGCAGCAAGAGAAGTACTTAATCAACATGGAATAGACAATATTGTGGTTGATAATAACTCACGTATAGGTGGTCAGTTTATTATGCAAACACATCAGTTCTTTTTCTTCGAAAAGGAAAAGAAATTTGGAGGCATGCGTGGTTTTGACATTGCAAAAACTCTGGCAGGCGAAAATCACAACGGTATTTTCCTTAATTCTACTGTATGGGATATTTTGGAAGGTAAACGATTGGCCGTTAAAAACATTGAAACAGAGGAAATATACTACATCGAAGCCGATGCATTAATTGTAGCTACTGGTGCAGTTCCTTTTATGCCAACCTTCGAAAACGATGATGTGCCGGGAGTTTATACTGCTGCAGTTGTTCAGAAAATGATGAACAACGAATTTACTTTGCTTGGCAAACGCATTTTAACGGTTGGAGCTGGTAATATAGGTTACTTAACTTCCTATCAGTTGATGCAGGCTGGTGCAAGAGTAGTGGCTATTATCGAAGCTCAAAACAAAGAAGGAGGTTTTCCTGTTCAGGCAAACAGAGTAAGACGCCTGGGTATTCCTATCTTAACTTCCCACATTTTGCTTAAAGCGATACCAAACAAAGATTATACTGGTATAGAAGGTGCTGTAATTGCCGAATGCAAAAATTTTGAACCAATACCCGGTACTGAAAAAGTAATCAAAGGTATTGATGCCATAAATATTTGTACAGGCCTGGTACCCGATGATCAGCTGTTAATCAAAGGCTATGAAGTATTCGGGCGTATGTGCTATGGCGTTGGCGATGCCATAAGAATAGGCGAGGGAACAAGTGCTGTGCTTAGAGGTAAACAAGCTGCCTTTGAAGTCTTAGATGCTTTGTCAGTAAGATACAATTATAATACTTATCTTGAAATTTCAAAAGAATATATTGACTCGCAGCAACATCCGGTTCGAGTTCTTGAAAAACCATATTATCCGGAAAAAGAAAGACTTAATAAGCCTTTTGTACTGATAGATTGTTTATATGGATTTGCATGCAATCCATGTGCATTTGCCTGCCCTCATGGAGCAATAACAAAATCTTCGACAAGTACAGTTCCACACATTGATTTTACAAAGTGTGTGGGTTGTATGGATTGCGTATATCAATGTCCGGGGCTGGCTATTTTTGGATATAACCTCACCAAAAACTGGTTGTTCCTGCCTATTGAATATTTTGCCGAAGAAGGAAAAGAAGTTTATCTTGTAAATAATAATGGTGAAATATTGGGCGAAGGTGTTATCGAAAAGATATTGTTAAAACCCAATAAAACTAATGTTGCCCGTGTGCGTTCTACAACCCTTGAAGGCGAAGCATTGACCGATGTACGGGGATTTATTGTTAAAGAAAATTATCCCGAAAAACTGCAGTTTGAACCATATACTGACAATATCAACGAAAAAACCTATGTGTGCCACTGCGACGATGTTACTATGGACGAAATTCTTGAAGAAATTGGCGATAGAACATATATTTCGGTTGATGAAATAAAACACACAACCCGCCTGGGAATGGGAGCTTGTCGTGGTAAACGTTGTATTAAGCGATTGAAACAGGCTATTGCAAAACACAACATTCAGGTCATTGGCGAGGCAACCCCTCGCGGACCTCTTTCCAACCAATTAACCATGGGAGAACTCTATCCCAAAAATCATAAAGAAAAAATTATTATCCATAAAGAACCTAAAAAACTCAAAACAAAAGTCCTGATTGCAGGTGGAGGTATTGCAGGTAGTGCGTTGTTCCGTTATTTTGCTGAAGCAGGGTATGAACCTTTGTTAATTAATTATGATCGGGGTGCTTCTTGGCGTAATATTGCCGGAGGACGACCCGCTTTTACAGTACCAGAAATATCAGATATTGCTGTTCATAATCTTGAAATTTTCAAAGAGCTACAACAGTTAAAAGATATTCATTTCAGACAAACCCGTTATGTAACCTTTGCACATGACGAAGCAACATATAATGCCCTAAAAAAATCTACTGAATGGAGTAATGCCTATCTGATTGATCAAAAGGATTTTGTAAAAGAAATTTCACCTTACTTAAATCCAAATTTAAAAACCTATCATGCTGCTTTAATAACTCACAATTGTTGGCAGGCAACACCCGGTATTGTAATTGATTTGCTTCGATCAATCGGTGTTGAAAAGGGTGGTACCATCTGGGAAGACAGCCAATTGCTTGATGTAGAAAAAAATGGCACATATCATTCATTGATAAAACATCACAATGGCGAGTATTATTTGATGGAATCTGAGTTATTTGTAAATGCTTTAGGACCAAAGGCAGAACAGTTTGCTCGTAAGCTTGGCATTGAAACAGGCTTATATCCGGTTAAACATCAGGCATTTATCACACGCCGTTTACCTATGCTCGGACACAATAATAATCCACTCGATATGCTTATTGACCGTCGTAAGTATAAGGGATTTTCGGCTGTTTATGGTCAACAACTGGCCGAAACAGGACAGATAATTGGCTGTGCATCCCCCGCTAACGATTATACAGAAACGGATAAAAACTTAAAAATTAATTCAAAAGATTTTATCGAAATTGTTTCAGAAATTTTTGTTGATTGGATTCCTCAACTTTCTTCAGTCGGATTTCAGGCTGTTTGGTCGGGCTATTACGTAGAACCAAGATACATCGTGGATCCTGAATTAGGTTTGTTTATTGGTTTACGTGGGCATGGATTTATGTTGAGCCAATATCTTGCTAAGATGTATGTTGATAAAATTGCTGGTAAGCCAGTACCTTCTTATTTCGACCGATTGAAGCTGTCGGGTGATGGTTTGCCTGAAACCGCCTTTAAATAGAGTTATCGTTTTGTATTATATTATTAAATAAAAAGCTTCTTATTTTTAAGGTAGCTTTTTTTATCGGCCAACGATTTCTAATACACGCTGCCAGACGTCCCATTCATCATTTTGCCACTGGTGATAAATGTGAATAAAGGATGGTTCAATGATTTTGGTCTTTTTAAAAAAGGCCGATGGTCTTGTTGGATGAGGGTAAATATCTGTTTGATAAAAATCGGCAATAAAGTTGAAATTTTCAGGAAGTGTAGTATGATGTTCTAAGCCTTTTTGAAAAGCTGTTACTATTAATGTTGCCTGATCACGTGTTTTCCAATACTTATCGTTAAAAATGGATAAAGTGTTTTCGTGCCATTGTTGCATAAAATCTGCTGAGCTTTTATCGAAAAGAAAAACACCACCATTCCAAAGTTGATAATTTTTAGGAATGTTTATCTCAAATTTTTTTCTTATAGCTTCGTGCAGATGAGTGCATTCATTGGCTTGAATAAGTCTCTTTTCATCAATTTTTTTCCATTGTCTGCTTTGATACGAAAAACTGTATCCATTCTGGCGAATGGCTTTTCTGTGTAGTAATATAATAGGATATGTAAAACCTTCACCTATTATCCATTCTTTATTATGTATTGAAACTTTAACTTCATTAGAAATTTTTACCGGTTTGAATAATGAAAAAGGTAGTTTGATAAGGAATTTGAAATATGCCGTTTTAGACAAAGTTATTTCATGAAGTGTTCTTAAAAGTATTCTATAATAAGGATTTGAATAGTTGGCTGGAAAATTTTTGTGTTGAGTGGCTTTTTTAATGGCAAGTTCAAAATCTTTTTTATCCGAATAATGTTTTTCAATACACGAGCAATGTACAGCATAAGGGCTAAAATATGAGGCAGTTATATGGTCAAGGGCAAAAGTGATAGGTGGGTCAAAAAAAGTGAAAATGTTGTTGCAGTTAGAATTTAAAGCAATAACATCACTATCGAGATAAGTATAAAGCTTATTACTGGGTAAAATCTTATGCAACGAAGTTTTTAACCAGATGCTTGCTTCGTGATGAGTATAGGATACGGGTGTTGAAACATCAATTATATAATCATGTTCTATACTTGTTGCATTTCGTTTACTATCTGTAATAACTATGATGGGGTAGCGAGAAAATTTTTTTAGTGCTTTGATAGAAAAATTCAGTGTATTGATATGATCAGCCGAACCACAGACAACAAAAACAAAAGCTTTATCTTTCGCGGCAGACATTTATTTTCTATCTATTCCAAACGAAATACTGATAATATGAGAATACAATGCAGCAGAAACATTTCCGATATCAGTAAAAGCGTAATCGAGCGAAAATGTTTTATATTTTATTCCTACGCCAATAGATGGTTGCAAATTTAAAACCTGTTTTCCGTCAATTGAATAAACCTTTTGAATATTGTAAATGCCTATTCTGATGAAGAATCTTTTCAAATAAGAGGCTTCAATTCCCAGATGCGGGTCAATGCTGGCAAAAGAACTTTTGATAAGTGTATTTCGTTTACCATCAAAGGTGAAGTCTGCATTAAGTTCGCCTAAGACAGAAAATTTTGAATTTATTTCTTGTTCGTATGCAATGCCAGTTATCAGGCGAGGGCGTGTAATTTCTAAACCGTTAGTAGGTATTTCGTTGCCTGTCAGATTAAAAGCATCTTCAAAAGTTTCACGATTGTACGACCAAGCATTGAAAGTAGAGGTTGCATCGCGAAAAGTTGCTCCAAAGATAAAAGAACGATAAAAATATCGGGCAGATAAATCAAAACCAAATCCCCAGGCAGAAGCAAATTCGCCAACAATTCGCCGTATAATTTTTAAGTTTGCTCCCACGTGCAGGTCTGGATATTTTTTGATTTTTCTGGCATAACTGAAAATTGCAGCATAATCGGCAATAGAAAAGCTTTTAAGTTTAGAATAATCGAAATTGCCATTGGCGTCAATAAGGTCGAGGGTGTTCGGAATATCGTCAACTCCAAAGCGGATAATACTAAGCCCAAAAGCTGAAGAATCGGAATTTTTTATGGAAACAGAACCAAAGTCGTATTTGGCAAGTCCACCAAAAAATGAAGAGTGCATCAATCCAAGAGTGAGGTTGTTTTCAAGCATCAGCATACCCGATGGGTTCCAATACCCTGACGAGTAATCCTGGTTGCTGACAACTACCGAATTTCCCATCGATAAAGCACGTCCACCAACACCAAGTTGAAGAAATTCGTTGCTGTATTTTTGGGCAAATAAAACAACAGATAACCAACTTATTGTAGTTGTTAGTATTATTTTTTTCAGATACATACCACAAAATTCATTCAAAGGTAAAGAATTATTCACATTTTTTAAAATGGTATTCAGTAAAAACTTATTTTTGCCAAAAATATTGTTTGTCAATGAACTTTTTTATTCAAATTAAAAATAATATTCCCAACACTATCACGAGCCTGAATCTTTTATCAGGAATATTTTCAATTGTTGCAACGTTCGAAGGTTATCCTGTGTGGGCAGGAGCTCTTATTTTACTTGCAGCTTTTTTTGATTTTATTGATGGTTTTAGTGCCCGATTGCTTAATGCACGTTCAGAAATTGGCAAACAGCTCGATTCTCTTGCCGATTTAGTAAGTTTTGGTTTGGCACCCGCCGTTATAGTCTATTCTTTTTTTAAAACAGTGTTGTTAATCGCTAATCTTGAAGCTGATGATATGATTTTTTCAAATCTCTTGATTTTATCAATCCCATTTCTTATTACCCTTTTTTCTGCCATTCGCCTTGCTAAGTTTACTATTGATAGCAGGCAGGAAACAGAATTTATAGGCCTACCTACACCTGCCAATGCAATATTTTTTGCCTGCCTACCAATTATTCTTAGTCAGTACGATTTGAAAGCATTCTTTGTTATTCTTAATCTGAAAGCTTTAATAATTGTTGTGCTAATTCATTCTTTTTTACTTGTTTCACCATTGCCCTTGTTTTCGCTCAAAATTAAATCTTTATCATGGAAGAGCAATGAATACCGCTATATATTCTTAATTATTACAATTATGATGATAATTTGGTTAAAATATTATGCGATTCCACTGATAATATGGCTGTATGTTTTATTTGGTATAGTTAGATATTTTGTTGCTAAATTTAGACGTTAATTTTTTAAATTGAATCAAATCCTATATCTTTGCTAAAAAAGAATTGATATGAGTAACTTTCTAAAAAATTCCATGAATTTTGGTGCCTTATGTGGCATTTCAATCATTATTTTGTCCTTATTATTGTATTTGGTAGGAATTCAGTCAAATTGGATTAATTCGTTATTGACTTTCGGAGTATTTATCTTTTTTATTGTCTTAGGAACAAAATATTATCGCGACCAATATGCAAATGGAATTATTTCTTATGGCCGTTCTCTTGGTTCTGGTGTGTTGATTAGCTTATTTATGTCTGTTTTGGTTGCATTTTACGTTTTTGCATTTTTCAAATTTATGGCACCGGATGAGCTTGAAAAAATTTATGAACAAGCTGAAGAAAATATGTACAATCAGGGAATGAGCGAAGAACAAATAGAAATGGCACTTCAAATGACAAAGAAGTTTACTACACCTTTAACGATGGCAATAGGCACCATTTTCTCCTATACTTTCTGGGGTACAATTTTTTCATTGATTATAGCTGCTTTTGTTAAAAAATCAGGTGAATCGTATCAGCAGATTATGTCTGAAGTTGAGAAAGAGTTAACTGAAGAAAAAAACAACGATAATAACTAGATTATGATACAGATTTCGATTGTAATACCTTTATTAAACGAAGAGGAATCGCTGCCCGAACTTGTTGAGTGGATAGAAAAAGTAATGAACGAACATCATTTTACTCATGAAATAATACTCATAGACGATGGCAGTACCGACCGTTCATGGGAAGTTATAGAACAATTGAAACAACAGTATCCGGTTATCAAAGCGATAAAATTTTTACGAAATTATGGTAAAGCAGCTGCTCTTCAGGTTGGTTTTACAGAAGCACAGGGTTCAGTGATAATAACTATGGATGCCGATTTGCAAGATAATCCTGAAGAAATTCCAGCGCTTTATCGTATGATAACCAAAGAGAAGTATGATTTGGTATCTGGCTGGAAGAAAATCAGACACGACCCAATGTTTTCTAAGCGATTACCGAGTAAGTTGTATAATTGGACAGTCAGAAAAATCAGCGGTATTAAGCTTCACGACATGAATTGTGGATTGAAAGCGTATCGCCAACAAGTAGTTAAGAGCATCGAAGTTTATGGCGACATGCATCGCTACATTCCTGTTTTAGCGAAGTGGGCTGGTTTTAAGCGAATTGGAGAAAAAGTTGTGCAACATCAAGAACGAAAGTATGGCAAAAGCAAGTTTGGTTTGGAGCGATTTATTCGTGGTCCGCTTGATTTGTTGTCGGTTAGTTTTATTACACGATTCGGAAGAAGACCAATGCACTTTTTCGGAGTATGGGGAACACTGATGTTTTTAGTTGGGGGTGGTGTTTCTTTTTACCTGCTGGCAGAAAAGGTTTATAAGTCGTGGAATAATATTCCTACACGCAATGTTACCGACCAGCCACTATTTTACCTGGCATTACTAGCAATAATTTTGGGGGTACAATTGTTTTTAGCCGGGTTTCTGGCGGAATTAGTAACCCGCAATGCTACCGATAGAAATAAATATCAGATAGAAAAGAAAATATAAAATACTATGTTTAAGAAAGTTTGTTTAATCATTTTTGTCTTATTTACAGGCAAAATGTTTTCTCAACCTAATGAACAGAATGATCATTCTTTACTTTTCTTTGGGCATGCAGAACTTTCTTTTTTCAGCCCAAATGCAAAAGTTGAAGAATCTTTACCCATAAGGCAAAATGTTAGTTATCAGACTGTTTATTACCAAAAACCTCAACTTACGGTTTCCTCAAGTGGTATTTCTTCGTCATTGAAATTTGAAATTTTTAATCCTGGCTATAGAATAGCATTACAAACCGGTCTTAAATATATAGCCTACAACACATCAGTTACTGGAACAATGACTGATAATACAGATTATTTTTTTGTGCGTTATTCTATCGAAAATCAGGAAGTTAAATTTGCAAGAGTTAAAGAAATAAAAGAAAATAATCACTATTTAGCTATTCCCATTGACCTTCGCTATTATTTTTTCAGTCGTAAAAGATATGGCTTTTATGTGAAAGTCAATACCGATATAGGTTTAAGCATAAGCCACGAATTAAATATTCTTTTCCACGACCCCAACATGAATACCTCAAAAAACGAAGTGTTAGAAGTTATAAAGTCGGATTATGATAAGTTTTACACAACAATTACTGGTGCAGTAGGTATCAGATATAATTATATTCATAAGATATGTTTAAATGGAGAACTTATTTTTCCATCAACGTTTATGGGGAACAATTATTTTATGTTAACCGAAGCTAATCATGTTTTTGGTATTAGAATATCAGCTCAAATGCCTATTAACTTTAATAATAATAAAAAGAAAAATGAATAAAATAGTATTTACAGGTATAGTACTGCTTATCTTATCAGCGTCTTGTACTAAAGATTATGAGTACGAACTGTCGAAAAGCATATTCATAGAAGATCCTTATGCACCTGGTTTGCCAATCTATTCAGAGTGGGGATATAATACATTTGGAGCATATTTTGATAGAGTACCTTTTGTTTCAACTGAGGAAGTGCAACCAGCTAAAATATTAGTTAACAATGATACCATACAGTTTATTTTGCAAGGCGAAAAGGATTTGAAAACTACCAGTGTCAAATTTTCCTTTAAAGGATATTCGCCACAAACAGAATTTGACTTAACTTCTTTAAATGGTGTAACTATAAATCTTAAAGACACAACATCAAAAGTAGAACTAATAGTAGAATCTACAACTTATCATTTGTCTATCATAGAAGGCGAACTGGTTTTTAAGAAAGCTGCAAAGTTATACGTTGATAATCAGCTGTATAAAACAATTCTTTGTGGAACGTTCCGATTCAAAACTTTGTTAAACAATGAGCCCATCTCAATATATAATGGTCGTTTTGACGTTGGAATTGGGTACGAAAATTTCTTCAGATTTTAAATAGATGATTTTTTTATTTAATTTCTTTTCGTTTTTCTTGTAACTTTAAGCCCTCAAAAACGTTATATCGTATTAAACTAAAATTAGAATTATGAAAACTGTTTCGTTTTTATTATTGTTAGCTGCGGCTATTTTGTATGTGATGCCTGCTAAGGCACAGGAAAAACTTCCAATCGACCCTAATGTTAAGGTGGGTAAATTAGATAATGGTTTGGTGTATTATATCCGAAAAAATGCCAAACCAGAAAAACGTGTTGAATTGCGTTTGGCTGTGAATGCCGGTTCAATACTTGAAACCGATGAACAACAAGGATTAGCTCACTTACTGGAGCACATGTGTTTTAATGGAACCAAAAATTTCCCCAAACAAGAATTGGTCAATACTATTGAGCGAATGGGTATTCGGTTCGGGGCTGATTTAAATGCTTATACCAGCTTTGATGAAACTGTATATATGTTAAAAGTTCCCACTGATCAGCCCGATTTAATCGAAAAAGGTTTTCAGATCCTTGAAGATTGGGCACATCAGGTAACATTAGATGGTAAAGAAATTGATAAAGAGCGTGGAGTTGTTCTGGAAGAATGGAGACTTGGATTAGGAGCCGAAGATAGAATGCGAAAAAAAGCATTCCCCGTTATTTTCAAAGGTTCAAAATATGCAGACAGACTACCTATTGGTAAGCCGGAAGTTTTGAAATCGTTCAAACATGAAACCCTGCGTCAATTTTACAAAGATTGGTATCGTCCTAACTTGATGGCAGTGGTAGTAGTGGGCGATATGGATATAGAACAAGCCGAGAAGTATATCATTAAACACTTTGCACACATTAAAAATCCTGAAAACCCTAAAAATCGTGAAGTATTTGATTTGCCCGACAATAAAGAACCTTTAATCAGTATTGAAACCGATGAGGAAGCAACCAATAATACCGTAATGTTCTTTTACAAGCATCCAAAAAGATATATTGAAACTGTCGACGATTTTAAATGGCAACTATTGCAGGACTTATTTACAGAAATGATAAATAACCGTCTGGAAGAAATTTCTCAAAAACCCGAATCGCCATACATTTATGCAGGAACACAATATGGTTCATTTTTAGCCCGCACCAAAGATGCTTATTTGGGCTATGCTGTTTCAAAAGAAAATCAAATAGATAAGTCGTTTGAAACTCTACTGTTAGAAAATGAACGAGTTAAACGATTTGGCTTTACAAAAACCGAATTAGAACGTCAAAAAAAGGATTTATTAACTCAGTATGAAAAAAGAGCAAAAGAATTCGATAAAATGGAATCAGGAAATTTAGCAATGGAATATGTTTATCATTTTCTTTCAAAAGATCCTATTCCAGGTGCACAAAATGAGTATGCATATGCTCAAAAATTTTTGCCTAATATAAGTCTTGAAGAAGTAAATGCTTTAGCAAAACAATGGATTACAGACGAGAATTTTGTGCTAATGATTACTGCACCCAAAAAAGACGGTATACATGTGCCAACTAAGGATGAAATTTTAAAAATTATTGAGAAAGTTAAGCAATCAGATCTTAAACCATACGAGGACAAACAGTTGGACGATCCTTTAATCGCAAAGATTCCCGAACCGGTTGAAATAACCCAAAAGATTGAAAACAAAGATCTTGGTTATACTGAGATAACTTTAGCAAATGGTGCTCAGGTGATTATCAAAAAGACCGATTTCAAAAACAATGAAATTCAATTCTCTGGTTTTTCGTATGGAGGCTATTCTTTAATTAGCACAGAAGATGTTCTTAATGGGATGTATGCAGCGTCGATTGTAGAAGAATGTGGATTGGGCAAGTTTAGCAAGTCCGATTTAAAGAAAAAGCTAGCAGGTAAAGATGTAAGCATTACTCCATATATTTACGATGTAAAGCAAGGCTTTACTGGCAAAGTAGCTCCTCAGGATTTGGAAACCATGCTTCAGCTTTTATATATGTACTTTACCGATGTAAGAAAGGACGAAGAAGCCTTCAAATCGTTTATCTCTAAACTCAAGAGTCAATTTATGTTTATCACAAACAATCCTCAATTTGCATTTCTCGAACGATTAACAAAAATTGTAACCCAGAACGATCCACGTACTATTTTAATCCCCACAGAAGAACAATTACAAACAGTTACACTCGATAAATCAATTAACTTCTTTAAAGAACGATTTGGCAATGCCAATGGCTTTAAATTTTTCTTTGTTGGCAATATTAACGAAGAAGAAGCGATGCCTTTAATTCAAAAGTATATTGGCAACCTGCCATCTGCTAAAAAACCAGATATGTGGAAAGATGTATCGCCCAAGTTTCCTGCTGGTATTGTAAATGATGTGGTTTATAAGGGTAAAGAAGAAAAGGGTTTTGTAGGAATGGTATGGAATAGCGATTATCAATGGTCGCCAGAAAATAATATCAAAATGCGTGAATTAAATATGATTCTGGATATTATGTTGCGTGAAAATGTGCGTGAAAAAGAAAGTGGCACTTATGGGGTTCAATGTCGTTTTGAATATGAAAAATATCCTCGTCAGGAAGTTAGTATTACCGTAATTTTTGGTTGCGATCCTAAAAATCAGGATAAGCTTTCTAAAGTTGTAATCAAACAAATGCAAGAACTAAAGAAAAAAGGACCAAGCAATGAAAATTTAAACAAAGTAAAAGAACAGCTTATTCGTGAACGAGAAACAGATATAAAGAAAAATAATTGGTGGGTTCGTAAACTTGAAAACCTTTATTATTTCGATGACCCCAAAACTTCTTTAGATGACTATAATATTCAGGTTAATAAGGTTACACCCAAAGATATTCAAGACCTTGCCAATAAATATTTCAACGAAACCAACTATGTTAAAGTATATTTAAAACCAGAGAAAAAGTAATAGCATGAAGGCTGTCTGAAGTAGGGCAGCCTTTTTTATTTTGTTTATGAGAAAAGAAAAAAATAGGGCAGCCATTGTTTCAGTAATTTCTAATACAACTCTAATTCTTTTAAAGATTATTGCAAGCGCTATAACTGGTTCTATAAGTATTTTGTCAGAGGCATTTCATTCGTTAAGCGATTTAATAGCATCAATCATTACCTGGTTTTCTGTAAAATATTCTGATACGCCACCCGACGAAAAACATCCGTATGGACATGGTAAGATAGAAAACGTAACTGCTTCTATTGAGGCTTTACTCGTTATTATTGCAGCTTTTTATATTTTTTACGAAGCTATACACCGTATTTTTTCGCCAAAATCAATAACCTTTCCTATTGCCGGCATATTGGTTATGTCTTTTTCTTTTTTAACTAATTTGCTAGTTTCAATCTTTTTGTATAAAGTAGCAAAAAAAACAAAATCGCTTGCGTTGGAGGGCGACGCTTTACATCTAAGGGCAGATATGTTTGCTTCCTTAGCTATTGTTATAGGCTTTGTGTTTATTTTTTTCTTTGAGTGGTTTATAATTGACACCATCTTTGCTTTAATGGTTGCTGTTTATATGATCATTGAGGGGTTCTTACTGTTTAAAAAATCGTTTAATCCTTTAATGGATGAGGCTGCCGAAAAAAAAGAAATTAATCAAATCAAAGATTTTTTTAACGAAAATAATTATATTATTCATAGTTTAAAAACCAGAAAATCGGGTAATTATTTGTTTGCAGATTTACATTTAGAGCTACCTCCTGATATGACTTTACAGGAAGTCCACGATATTTGCGACAAAATTGAACATGCGTTAAAAGAAAAAATTCCTTCTATAGAAGTAAATATTCATGTAGAACCTTTTCAAAAAAATAGTTTGAAAAATATCATCAGGATGTTTTAAATAAGAAAAACTGGTATTAAATTTGCAGATTGAAAAAAGAATCGTTAAATAAAAATCTATATGGAACTAAAGAAAAATCCGCAGGTTGACCTTGAACGAAAAAGGAATATGTTTTTTCAGATAGGTCTTTTTGTTACGTTAGCATTGATATTATTCGCTTTTGAATTAAAAATTGTTCCTGGCGAAAAAAATTTGTTTGTCGCTGAAAATACAGGTCCTATTGAAGAAGAAATTATCCCTATTACCAAACAAGAAGAAATTAAAACTCCACCACCTCCTCCACCACCAGTTACCGATGTATTAGAAATTGTAGAAAACAATCAGGAGTTGCAAAACGAAGTACAAATTGAAAGCACTGAGGCCGATGCTAATACTCAAATAAGTGCCCCAGTTGAAGTACAACAGGAAGAAGAAACAGAAGAGATAATTAATTTTTACGTAATCGAAGAGAAACCAGAATTTCCAGGTGGCGAAGCAGCAATGTTTCAGTGGATTGCTAAAAATATTAAATATCCCGAAATTGCTAAAGAAAATGGAGTTCAAGGCAAAGTATTTGTGCAGTTTGTGATAGGTAAGGATGGTAAAGTAACTGATGTGCAGGTAGTCCGTGGAGTTGACCCATCGCTCGATAAAGAGGCAGTGAGAGTTATTCAAAGTATGCCTGCATGGAAACCTGGAAAACAAAGAGGAAAACCTGTGAAAGTTTCATTCCAATTGCCAATCAATTTTAGACTTAGCTAATAACATAACATAAAAACCCTCGCAAGAGGGTTTTTTATTTCGCTTATTTACCGGACTTTTACTATCTTTTGAACCTGTGGTTGAAGATTATAATCGAATAATATTAGGGTATATACGCCTTCGGGTAAATTGCTAATGTTTATGCTTTCAGATGTTTGATAGATTTTTCCTGCGTTGATAATTTTTTGCTGTACGTCATATATACGATAAATTAATGGAGAAGTGCAATTATGTTGAATATAGATGAAGTCCTTTGCTGGATTGGGATATACTTTTAAGTTCTGAGATAAACTTATAGTTTGATTTGAAGTAAGTTCGAATTGACGAAAATGTGCTTCGTAGCGGAATAAAGAGGTATGCATGGCAAAATCTATAATAGTTTGATTGGAATATATGGGTAATTCGGCAGTGATGTAATTAGTCCAATTTCCATTGTCCCAGGTTTCGAATTTGCCCTCAATTGAATTATTGTCTGAATTGTACAGAAAAGAGTATTTGTTCTTGTAATAATTGCCGTAAAAGTTTTCGTGAATGTGATAAAGCAAGTTGTTATTCAAATCGTAATCAAACTGGTGTACATAATTTATTTCCCATGTGTTATTATTCCATTTTTCATATTGTTTTAAAGTGAGATTATTGGCAAGATTATATGCATAAATGTATTGATGAAAATTTACCCATTGATTGTTCGACCAATTTTCTTGTTTCATTTTGATTAGTAACTGAGATGAATTGTAAAAATAGGTATATATGGTTGCATTCATCCATTGTCCGGAATTCCATGTTTCTGTTAATTCCGATGTTTTGTTCCAATTAGCATCGTAAGTATATGTTCGTCGTTCGAAGTTTTGCCATGACCCGGTTGACCATAGTTGATAAGTTACTGATTGAAGAGAATCATTGGGAAAGTATGTATAGTTATTTTGCTCATAGTTTTCCCATTGATTATTGTTCCAATATTGGGTTATTTCATTTTCTATCATATTGGTTGATGTATAGTAGTAGGTGTTTTTTTGGTAATTATTCCAGTTACTGCCATTCCATTGTTGAGAAATATGTTCTATCAAATTCGATTGTGCATCATAGCTATATAAATCCTGACTACTATTTTCCCATAGGTTTCCGTTGCCCAATTGAACAGTTTCCGAGAGTTTGTTTCCATTGGCATCATACGTATATAAGTAGCGATATTGTTTTTCCCAGTGGTCTGTGTTCCATGTCTCTTCTGCGTATTCTAATAAGTTTTGATGGATATCATATACATAAGTGAATTTATAATCATATACCCAAGCATTGTTTTCGTAATGCGAAGAAAGTATTTCAGATAGATTGTGGTTAACATCGTATGAAAATTCCCAACGCAGGTCGCCCTGCCATGCACCATTCATCCATCTGTCTGATTGATACATTATGATTTGATTATTAGCATTGTAGGTGTATGTATAACGACTAAAATTTATCCATTGACCACTGTTGTACGATTGTTCAAGACTTTCGAGTAGTTTCCCATCGTTTGCGTAGTTTTTGACAAAACGATAAACAAGTTCGTTATTCATGTTGTAAATATTCAGGGTATCTACAGCCCAGTACTGATATTTAACTTGTTTTGGAATAACATCTTCAATAGTAAGAATTTTTCTTTTAGGAAGTTCTTTTTTAGTTTGAGCTTGTACATAACTGATGAGTATGATTAAACCAAATAAATACAATACTTTTTTCATAATCTTTTGATTTTAAAAATGATTTAACCTGAAAAATTTTTGTAAAGTTAGCAAAAATATTTTAATGTATATGTTAACATAGTTAGTAAATAAGTAATAAAGTTATTGATCTTTGATATTCAGTTTATTAAGTAACTTAAAAAGGAAATTTAAATAAGGATAAGAAAGATTATTTTTCTTCTTCCTGCAAATACATATCTAATGTTTGACTTTTCAAATATTCTTTAAATTCTTTGGTCATTCGCATAGTAATACCGTTCATAATACAACGGTCGAAATTGCAAATAGGTTTATCGAGAGGACATTTAGTAATTTCCAGATTACCTTCAATGGCTTCGTAAAGATCAAGAAAATTGATGTCTTTTGGCTCCTTTCTTAATATAAAACCTCCAGTAGGTCCACGATGCGAATACAAATAACCAGCTTTTACAAGTCGTTGAAAAATCTTGGCAACATGATGTCGAGAAGTACCTGTTATTTCAGCAATTTCCTGAACGTTTACCGAATGCTTGCTACGTGCAATTATAATCATACCATGCAGAGCTATAGATGCAGCTTCAGTTAAAGTGACAACTTTTCCCATAAAAACATTTTTAGTAATTTAATACGCAAATATAATGATTATTTTTTAAATTATTTATGTCTAATTTTGCACATGGATTTTTTTGTGATTTTTTTAGTAGCCCTTAGTTTAAGTATTGATACTTTTGCAATATCTGTATCGAGTGGACTTGCTTATCAGGAAATTACCTTTTTGGAAGCTTGTAAAATAGCTATCACTCTTGCCTTTTTTCAAACCATGATGCCATTGGCAGGATGGGGACTGGGTGAGCAAATTAAGGTTTATATCGAAAGTTTTGACCATTGGATTGCTTTTATTTTATTGTTTATTCTAGGAATAAAAATGATAAGTGAAGCATTTAAGGAGAATGAAGAAAAGCAATTCAATCCATTGAATCCTTTTACTATGATTACAATGGCTATTGCAACCAGTATAGATGCATTGGCGGTAGGATTTACCTTTTCTCTGATATATCTGCCAATCATTTATTCGGCTGTAATCATTGGCTTTGTTACTTATCTTGCTTCTATGTTGGGTATATTACTCGGTAAGAAAGTAACTTTTAAAAATACTCGTTGGATTGATTTATTGGGAGGGGTTATTTTAATATCAATTGGTATAAAAATATTGTTAGAACATATTAATGGCTGGTAGTTATGAAAAAAATAAAAAATCCGTTTCTTTCGCTTGAGACATATAATTGTTTCGGTTGTTCGCCAAATAATCCGATTGGATTGAAATTGCGTTTTGTTTTAGATAATGAAACGGTTATTTCCAGATGGACGCCTACTTACGATTATGAAGGTTGGCATGATGTATTACATGGAGGTATTCAGGCAACTTTGATGGATGAAATTGCTAGTTGGGTCGTCTTTTCTGTGTTAAAAACTGCCGGGTTTACAGTAAAAATGAATGTATCATTACTTAAAAATGTAAAAATATCTGACGGAGAAATTACTTTAAAAGCAACATTGAAATCAAAAAAGTTAAATCTGGCTACTATAGATGTGAAATTATTTAATGGAAAGAATGAATTATGTACAGAAGGCGAGTATATTTATTATATCTATCCTAAAAATGTTGCTATTGAAAGATTTCACATGCCCGAAGACGATAATCAATTGTTTGAACCTTAGTTTTTTATCGTTATGCTTATAAATAATCCTATAATGGCAGGTATTCCGATGTTTATAATCCATAATAAAGTAAATACAGCCACTATGCTTTCGTCTGATGTGATGTTTTCAGAAAACAGTAATAAGCCAATTTGATTTCTTACAAATAGCTCGCTTAATGAAGTGGTGGGAATAATAGTCGTAAGTAAAAAGCCAGCAAACGCCAGACCTATAAACTTCATAAAGTCTATTTCATTACCAAAAAATCGGAAAAGCAAATACAACTGTAAGAGAAAAACAGCATAACGCACAAAAGAAATGAAAACTATTTTTGCTAAATTTTTATAGCTATAGGATTTAAGAAAAGTAATGAAAGCAATGATTTTTTTTGGAAGTATTGTTTCGAAATATTTAGTTAATACTGGGATAAGGAAATAAAGAATTATAATTACAATGAATAATGCCACACTGAATAAAAGATGATAATTTTTAACGAAAGAAACTTCAAAATCAAACAGGTTTAGTCCAATTATTCCTAGCAATAGTGTGATAAGTAATTGAGCTAAGCTTGTTAACATCGAAGCAAAGATTCCTTTAATGCGATTTTCTTTGTTTAACACCCAGACTTTTCCTAAAAATTCGCCAGTCCTGTTTGGAAAAAGCAGTGAGACTGAGACACCCATAAAAACTCCTTTTAAGGCTGTAAGAAATGATATGGATTGGAGATATTGGGTGGCTATCTTCCATTTTATTGCTTCAAATGACCAGTTTAAAAGCATCAAAAGAATAACTACAGTTATTATCCAAACATCTGACGGGCTGTATTGAATATTGTGTATATCAAATCCTTGTTTTAGCTTAAAAAAGCGAATATATAATGAAATAATGGTAGCAATAACAATAATCCATGCAATAATTCTAAATCCGTATGTTTTAAAAAACTTCTTCACTGCACGATATATAGTTTCCCTATACCATAGTATTTCTGTAAAATAACTGGCGGATTTCCATAAAGAAAAATATTACCAGACTTATAGATGTAAGCTCCAGCTTCTTTGTTTGCATAAGCATAGCAATTGCCAGTGGTTCTGTTTGTTATATAAGTGTAATCGCTTTTAAGGCTTTGAGCATATAGATATCCCATTCCAGAAACCCATAAGTAGCTTATTCCTGCTTTCCCGGAAATATAAGTATCGCCAGTACCTGCGTTTTGTGAATATGCAAACCAACGGCAATTAACTTTAATATCCATTTTTGTGATATCTGCCCAGTTGCTAATCTTAAACGAATCGCTTGATAATGTATCTATAAAATAATAATCGCCGCTGCCCCATATCTCCATTTCTGTTAACGTAGGACAATATATATGAATACGGGTGCGTTCGTATTTTCTCAGCCAATTACAACGATTGTTATCTTTTATAGCAAGGCAGCCATTTTCTAACTTTGCTTCTATAAATGTTTGCATGTTTTTACCTGTTTCAATTTCTATGCGGTATTGTGAATCAAAATGCCAGTAAACATCAAACAAATCGTTAATCTGAACTTTGGAAAATGGTTCAAAAGTGAAAGCCCGACTAATAGTTTCACCTCTTTTATGAAAGCATCTTGAGTTTTTTTTACAGGAAATGAAAAGGCTTATTATTAAAAGAAACATTAGAATTGTTGATATTTTTATGTGTTTCGTCATAAAGTCGTTAACTTTTTAACCTTAACTTTGCAAGTTTAAAAATGCAAGCTGTGCCAAAAGCAAAGAAACATAAAAAAAGACTATTTACAAAAATTATTCTAGCGATTCTTGTATTAATCATTGTAATTGTAACTTCCCTTGCTTATACCTATTATAATAGAATATACAAACAAAATGTAAACATCAATTTGCAGGATGAATTTATTTATATTCCTACTGGTTCTACTTTTGATGACGTTGTAAGCATTTTGCAGAAAGAACAAATACTGATAGATGTTGCCTCTTTTGAATGGCTAGCAGAAATAAAAAAATACAAAGATAAAGTAAAACCGGGAAGATATAGAATCCGTAAAGGAATGAATAACAATGAATTGATAAATTTACTTCGTAGTGGTAAGCAAGAACCTATCAAGCTATCAATCAGGGGTTTCAGGAATTATCAGTATCTGGCTGGATATGTTGGGAAAAGACTTGAAACAGATTCCATTGACGTAGCCGATTTGCTTGAAGATGAAATGATGGCAAAGAAATATGGATTTAACAGAAGTACTTTTGTTTCAATAGTGATTCCCAATACTTACGAATTTTTCTGGAATACAACGGCCGAAGAGTTTATTGAACGAATGGCTAAAGAATATAAAAAATTCTGGACAGACGATAGAAAAAACAAGGCTTCGTCTCTCGGATTATCTCAGTCGGAAGTTTCTATACTAGCTTCTATAGTTCAATGCGAGACGAATAAAGTTGATGAAATGTCTGATATAGCTGGTGTGTATATCAATCGATTAAGAAAAGGAATGTTGTTGCAGGCAGATCCAACAGTTATTTATGCTATTGGTGATTTTTCTATTCAACGATTAACTCATAAACATCTACAATACGATTCTCCATACAATACCTATTTATATGCCGGATTGCCCCCGGGTCCTATTTGCATTCCTTATCCTTATACAATAGATGCAGTTTTAAATTATAGTAAACATAATTTTTTGTATTTTTGTGCCCGTGATGATTTTTCGGGTTATCATGTTTTTGCCAGAACTCATGACGAACACATGAAAAATGCCCGCAAATATCAAAAAAAATTGAATGAATTGAAAATTAAATAGTATGGTACGCATTAAATTTGGAACCGACGGATGGAGAGCTATCATCGCAAAAGAATTTACAATCGATAATGTTACACGTGTAACCCTTGGGGTAACCCGTTGGTTAAAGACAAAATATAAAAATCCATCTGTTGTTATAGCTTATGATTTTCGTTTTAATGGTAAATTGTTCTCAGAAACTGTTGCTAAGGTTTTGGCAAACAATCAGATAAAGGTTTATTATTGTCCCATACCAACCTCAACCCCTGCTTTATCGTTGGCAGTAACTAAATTCAATGCCACCATTGGAGTAATGATAACTGCCAGCCACAATCCTCCTGAATACAATGGTTATAAACTTAAAGGAAGCCATGGTGGACCTTTACTCGAGGAAGATACTCGTGAAATAGAAGCTCTTATCCCCGATGATCATGAATTATTGCTCGATTCTTTAAAATGGGATGAGTTTGTAAAGAAGGGCTTTATTATAGAAACAAATTTAGAAGATTTATATGTAGATCATGTTAACAGCCATTTTGACTTAAATAAAATAAAACAGTCAGGTTTTAGATTTGCTTTTGATGCAATGTATGGTGCCGGACAAAATATAATGCGTCGTCTTTTCCCCGATATTGCTCTTTTGCATTGTGAAGCAAATCCTTCTTTTAAAGGCATTCCGCCAGAACCATTGCATAAAAATCTGCAGGAATTTAGCAATTTTATTAAGAATGCAGGTAATATTCATGTTGGTCTTGCAGTAGATGGCGATGCAGATAGAATAGCACTTTACGATTCAAAAGGAAATTATATTGATTCGCACCATATTATTTTGTTACTGATTTATTATTTAGCATATTATAAAAAGCAAACAGGAAAGGTAGTTACAGGTTTTTCAAGTACAGTGAAGGTTGAAAAACTTTGCGAACATTTTGGCCTTACTGTTCAGCGTGTGCGTATAGGTTTTAAAGACATTTGCAAGGTGATGCTTAATGAAGATGTGTTAGTGGGCGGCGAAGAATCAGGAGGAATAACAATAAAAGGTCATATACCTGAGCGTGATGGTATTTGGATGGGCTTAACTTTATGGACAGCCATGGTAGAAACTGGCAAAACCATCGAGCAATTGATTGATGAAATTTATGAAATCACAGGCAAATTCTACTATTCGCGATACGACATGAAGGTCGATGATGCTGTGAAAAAAGCCGCTATGAATGCTTGTAAAAATGAATTATTTAAGGAGTTTGACGGTGAAAAAATTATCCGCACCGAAACGCTCGATGGCTACAAGTATTTCTTTAACGAAAATGAATGGTTAATGATACGTTCTTCAGGAACAGAACCCTTGCTAAGAGTATATTCAGAAGCTACAACGCCCGATAGAGTAGAGAAATATATAAAATCTGCAGTAGAGACTATTCAAAATTTGAAAATTAAATAAAAATATCGTATTTTTGCGTAACTTTTTGGAGAGATGGCAGAGTGGTCGAATGCGGCGGTCTTGAAAACCGTTGTTCCCGCGAGGGAACCGGGGGTTCGAATCCCTCTCTCTCCGCAAGCAAGATAGCTACCTTTATGGTGGCTTTTTTTGTTCAAGATTATCTTCGTTTTTTTTAAATACTTTCAAAATATCTAATTCCTTTTCTTTTCCGTGTTTGGAATTTTATAATATTTTTTACCTTTGCGTGCATGAATGTTCATACAGATACATATTTGCACAAGGGACTAAGAAGAAAATTAGTCGAAACTCTTCGTAATAAAGGAATTTATGACGAGAATGTTCTTAAAGCCATGGAACATGTTCCTCGTCATTTTTTTGTATCCAGTGGTTTAGATCGTTTAGCATACGAAGATCAGGCGTTGCCAATCGAAGATGGTCAAACTATTTCTCAACCTTATACTGTGGCATTCCAGACGCAGCTATTGCAGGTAAAGCCAGACATTAGGATTCTGGAAATTGGCACAGGAAGCGGTTATCAGGCTGCCATACTTGCGGAAATGGGTGCAAAAGTGTATTCGATTGAGCGAATTCAACGACTTCATAAAAACGCTCACTTTGTTCTCAACGAATTAGGTTATACTTGTAAGTTATTTTTGGGTGATGGATATATGGGAAATGCTGCTTATGCTCCTTATGATAGAATAATTGTTACAGCCGGAGCAGAAGAAATACCACAAATGTTAATAGATCAATTAGCTATTGGTGGAAGAATGGTTATTCCCGTTGGTACTGCTACTCAGGACATGATGTTAATAGTTAAAAACGAAGATGGAACCCTGAATATTTCTAAGCATGGAAGTTTTGTTTTTGTTCCATTTGTTAAAGGAAAATAATTATGTTACAGGTTAAAACATTTGTATTTAATCTATTGCTCGTCAACTGCTATGTGGTTGATAACACCAAAGAAGCCTTTATCATTGACCCTTCCTGTTATTTAGAAAATGAACAAAAGCAATTAGAAGATTATATTGAATCGAAGCGATTAAAAGTTTCGATGGTTGTTATTACACATTTTCATTTTGACCATTTGATGGGCGCATCTTTTGTAGCCTCGCGTTGGGATTTGCCCCTTGCTGCACACAAAGACTACGTTTACATGGCAGGTAATTTCGATATAGCTACACAATCAATGTTTTTTGGTTTTCAGGTAAAAAATCCACCAAAACCTAAAATCTTACTTCAGGATGGTGATTTTATCAATATTGGAGATGATGAACTGAAAGTTTTGCATGTTCCAGGACATAGCCCTTGCAGCATTGCTTTATATAATAAAGAATCCAATTTACTGTTTACAGGCGACACCCTTTTCGAAGGTGGAGTAGGGCGTACAGATTTGGCAGGGGGAGATTGGCAACAGCTTTTGCAAAGCATACGAACAAAATTATTGGTTCTGCCAGATAATACACAGGTATATCCAGGACATGGCAATTCAACAAGTATTCAGCAAGAAAAGCTATACAACACATTTATAGCATGAAAATTTTTAATTCACTTTCTTCAAGGACACAAACACCTGTTTTTTCGTTGCAGTTTATACAATTACTTCGTTTTGCAACATTGTTTTTTATTAGTATAGCCTTTGCCAAAAGCAACTATTCCATAGCTGATATAGGTATTTATGAAAAGTTTTTGTATTTTGCTGGTGCTTTGTCTTTCTTCTGGACAAATGGAATTATTCAGGCTTTTCTAAGCTTATTTAATAAACAGACTTCGGAAAAAGAACAACTTAAACTTATAGCCAATAGCCTGTTTTTATCTGCTTTTTTCAGCATTCTGATTTTTGGTCTGGTTATTCTTTTTGAGCATGGTTTTGCTCAATTTTTTATTAATAGTCAGCAAATTCCATATCGGACATTGTTTTTAATCTATCTGTTACTATCACCTTTAACTTTTTTTATTGAATATTTTTATCTGGTTAAGAAACAATATCAGAATATTTATCGCTATGGTATAGGAACATATCTGTTGCAACTTGTTTTGTTGGTCGTTCCCGCATTTATTTATGATAAACTAGAATATTCATTAAATGGACTTGTGATTATTTCGTTTATCAGAGTTATTTGGCTTTTACTGGTGTTGAAGGGAGTACCATTGACTTTTTTTTCTTTGCAGCACATTGTTGAACTCATAAAAACATCTGCTCCGTTAATTCTATCATCATTTATAGCAGGTTCTATCCCTTATGTTGATGGTGTTTTAGTAGCTATGAATTACGACGATACAGTATTTGCTGTTTATCGTTATGGCGCGAGAGAATTGCCAATTTCGGTTCTTTTAGCTAATGCATTTAGTAATGCTATGATACCTGTTATTAACAGTTCATCTAACATTACACCGCTGCTTTACGAAATAAAACGAAAATCATTACAGTTGATGCATGTTCTGTTTCCAGTAAGCATGGTATTGCTGGTTGTCAGTAGCTTTTTATTCAAAGTAATTTTCAATCCTCAGTTTATGGAAAGTTCTCATATTTTTAATGTAATGCTATTGCTAATTATTCCTCGTATGATGTTCCCTCAAACAATACTTATTGCTAATCGATTTAACAAATATACACTTATTGCTTCATTATCAGAGTGGTTGACTAAGGTGGTTTGTAGTATTCTTTTATTGCACGTGTGGGGAGTTTTCGGAATAGCTATGGCAACTTTTGTAGCATTTATTGTAGAGAAGTTTATTCTTATGTACTTTGTACGTCAACGATTGCAAATAACTCCTTCGGAATATATTCCTTTGAAGTGGTTGCTTTTTTATTCTGCACTAATTTTCATCATTTTTGTACTTGTTGAATATCCATTATTGTTTAATTTATGTGCGGAATAATTGCTATACAATCAAGAGAGGGAAATGTTCATCAAGAGGTTGTTCAAAGGCTACTTCAAACAATTTCGCATAGAGGTAAGGATAATCAGACCGTTACTGTAATTAATGAAAAGACAGCTTTAGCTCATGCTCGTTTATCGTTAATAGATTTGTCTGCTCAAGCCAACCAACCAATGGTTAATGAAGACAATAGCCTTTTTTTAACATTTAATGGTGAGATATATAATTTTAAACAGATAAGATCAGTACTTGAAGCCAAAGGGCATGTATTTAAAAGTAATAGCGACGCAGAAGTTGTGCTTCATGGCTACGAAGAGTGGGGAACAGAAGTCTTACAAAGACTTAACGGAATGTTTTCTTTTGTTATCTATAACGCTAAAACCGACGAATTCTTTTGTGCACGTGACAGAATTGGTATAAAACCTCTGTATTTTGCTTATTGGAATAAGCATTTTATTGCTGCATCAGAATTAAAGCCAATCGCAACTTATCCGGGTTTCCCCAAAAAAATACGATATACATCAATTGCTGAATATTTGACCTATCGTTATATTCCCTCGCCCAATACAATTTACGAAAATGTTTTTAAGCTACCACCAGCTTACTATGTAATTTATAAAAACGGACATCTTTCACAACCTATACAATATTGGAATGTTGACATACAAAATATCCATTATAGCGGAAATATTATTGAAGAAATTAGGCAACGACTACTGCAATCAGTGGAGCTACATTTAATAAGTGACGTGCCCGTTGGTATTTTTTTAAGTGGAGGTATTGATTCTTCAACCATTGCTTATCTGGCAAAGCAATTGAATTATCATCCAACAGCTTTTACTATTGGTTTTAAAAACTGGGAAAAAAGCGAACATTTTCCGGCAGAGAGAATTGCCCAATCACTTGGCTTGCAACATAAGAAAAAAATATTGGATAATACGATTATTCACAATATTGAAGAGTCGGTTTATTACTATGATGAGCCCATTGCAGATATTTCGATAGTTCCGACATTTGAAATCAGTCGCTTTGCTTCTCAATATGTACGTACAGTTTTATCCGGGGAAGGTGGCGATGAATTATTTGCAGGTTATACATGGCATAAAAAATTAATGACTCAGCGTTGGTTTTGGTCGTTGAATAGTAAAACTATGATTCGCTTCTATGCCAATGCCATGTCAATGGGATTATTTGACAGAAATGAGCTTAGAAAAGCATTACACCCTTTATTACATAAGGAAATTCCAGATGATGTCTTTTATTTTTATCGAAAGCATTTCATAGAAGGTGTGCATCCGTTAAAAGCTATTCAATACTTAGATTTAAAAACATTTTTGGCCGAATTGGTTCTGACAAAAGTTGATAGGGCTAGCATGGCACATACATTAGAAGTGAGAGTGCCGTTTTTGAATCATGAACTGGTCGAATTTATATTTTCGATTTCGACTAAAACTTACTACAGTCATCAACAGACAAAGATTGCTTTGCGAACATTATTAAAAAATCACATTCCGTCTGATATATTGAATTTACCCAAACAAGGATTTGTAGGGCCTGATACTTTTTATCATCAGCTTTCTTTTTATAAAAACATGCTACATGATTCAGAATTAGTAAAAAATTCTATCGTTCAGCTATCTGCTTTTAAGCACTATTTTGAAAAAGGAGATTATTGGCGTTTGTGGAAATTAGCGGTACTCGAAACATGGTTCAGAAGATGGATGAAATAAAAAAAGAAAAAAATTAAAAGAAAAGTATTGTATAAGAAAAAAATGTGTATCTTTGCAGTCCAATTTAAGGTTAATTAAAAACGATTAAAAAGTGGACACATTAAGCTACAAAACCGTTTCATTGAACAAGAATACCGTTCAAAAGAACTGGTTATTGATAGATGCTACCAATGTACCAGTAGGAAGACTATCTTCGGTAATAGCGTACATTTTACGTGGCAAACATAAGCCAGGTTTTACACCACACGTTGATTGTGGTGATAACGTGATTGTTATCAATGCTGAAAAAGTTATTTTTACAGGTAAAAAGACCGAAGAAAAACAGTATGTTCGTTATACCGGTTATCCTGGAGGGCAGCGATTTGAAACACCAGCCCAGTGGTTTTCTAAGAACCCTGCCAAAATAATTGAACATGCTGTAAAAGGTATGCTTCCAAGAAACAGACTTTCGCGACGTTTATTTCACAACCTATATGTTTATGTTGGAGATAAACATCCACACGAAGCACAACAACCAACGTTAATTACAATAGATAAAATAAAGTAGTATGGAAATTATAAATGCAGTAGGTAGAAGAAAAACTGCCGTTTCCCGTGTTTATTTAAAAGAAGGTAAAGGGAATATTATTGTAAACGATAAAGATTTTAAAAATTATTTTCCAACCGAGTTACTTCAGAGTATCGTACTTCAACCATTAAAAGTATTAGGCATTGAAGGAAAATACGATATTAAAGTAAACTTACAAGGCGGTGGTATTAAAGGACAAGCTGAAGCATTGCGTCATGCTATTTCCCGTGCTTTGGTAGAATTAGATGAACAATATCGTCCAGTTCTTAAAGCTCAGGGATTCCTTACTCGCGATCCACGTGAAGTTGAACGTAAAAAGCCCGGACAAAAGAAAGCTCGTAAACGCTTCCAATTCAGCAAACGTTAATGATTTTCATAAAAATATCATTCAATTTAGGTATAAATTGGCAAGACTTCTTCGTGCTATGTACGAAGAACTACTTGCCAATTGCATTTATTAACTAAATAATTAAAAACCATGTCAAAAGTAACATTTGAACAATTATTAGAAGCAGGTGTTCATTTCGGACATTTACGCCGAAAATGGAATCCAGCCATGGCTCCATACATTTTTATGGAGAAAAACGGAATTCACATTATTGACTTGCACAAAACCATGGCAAAACTCGAAGAAGCATGTAGTGCTGCCAAACAAATTGCTAAATCGGGCAGAAAAATTCTTTTCGTAGCAACTAAAAAGCAGGCAAAAGAACTGGTTGCAGAAAAGGTTAAGAACATTAATATGCCCTACGTTACAGAACGTTGGCCTGGCGGTATGTTGACAAACTTCCCTACCATTCGTAAGGCTGTTAAAAAGATGGCTACTATCGACCAATTTTTGAATGATGGAACTTACGACAAGCTTTCTAAACGTGAACGCTTACAAATTATGCGTAAACGCCAAAAGCTCGAAAAAAACCTGGGAAGTATTGCCGATTTATCCAGATTGCCTGCAGCTCTATTTGTTGTAGATATTACTAAAGAACATATTGCTGTTCGTGAAGCTCGTCGTTTGGGAATACCTATCATAGCTATGGTAGATACAAATTCAGACCCCAATTTGGTTGATTTCCCAATTCCTGCAAATGATGATGCTTCCAACAGTATCGCAATCATTTTAGATGCAATTATTGGCTCTATCAAGGAAGGAATGGAAGAACGTAAAGCTGAAAAAGAAACAGCTCAGGAACAAGAAAAGAAAGATGAACAGACAACTGATGGTGCAGAAGTAAAAGTTAAGAAAGCACCCAAAAAAGCAGTTGCTCGTAAAACTAAAAAAGAAGAATAATTAAAAAGTAAAATAAATAAAATTATGGCTCAAATAACTACAGCAGATATTACCAAATTACGTCAATTGACAGGTGCCGGCTTAATGGATTGCAAAAACGCTTTAAATGAAGCAGAAGGCAACATCGAAAAAGCAATAGAAATTATTCGCAAAAAGGGACAGGCAGTTGCTATGAAGCGTGCTGATCGCGAAACTTCAGAAGGAAAGGTTGTGGCACTGGTATCAGATGATAAAAAGTTCGGAGTAATGACAGCTCTAAGCTGCGAAACCGATTTTGTTGCAAAAAATGAAGGTTTCGTTCAATTAGCTGAAATAATAGCAAAGGCAGCCCTCGAACATAAACCCAAAACAATTGATGAATTAAAGCAAATTAAAGTAAACGGACTTACCATTCAGGATTTAATTATGGACAAGGTAGCTGCAATAGGCGAAAGAATGGAAATCCCTTATTATGAATTTATCGAAGCTGAACATGTATTTGCTTATGTTCATCTTGGTAGCAAAATAGGAAGTATGGCAGGGTTCAATAAGGTTGTTACCGATGAACAGGTAGGTAAAGATATTGTAATGCAGATTGCTGCTATGAACCCCGTTGCTATTGACAAAGATGATGTGCCTCAGGATGTTATTCAAAAGGAAATAGAAATTGGCAAAGAACAAGCTCGTCAGGAAGGAAAACCTGAAAATATGCTTGAAAAAATTGCCATGGGTAAATTGAATAAATTCTTCAACGAAAGCACTTTGCTCAATCAAGAATTCATTAAAGATAATAAAATGACTGTAAGACAATACTTACAAAATTTTGACAAAGAATTAAAAGTTGTTAGCATTAAACGTTGCTCGCTCGTATTGTAGTCGAATTTATATAAAATAAAAAAAGGCTGTCTCAAAAAGGCAGCCTTTTTAATTTAAAAAATGAAAGCTTTTTTTTAATGCTTTGCTAAATACTGAGCTACGCCTTCGAAAGTTGGCTTAAGTGCTTCCTGACCTTTTTTCCAATCGGCCGGGCAAACTTCACCATGTTCTTCAAAATATTGCCAAGCATCTACAATGCGAAGCGCTTCTTCTATGCTTCTTCCCAGAGGGAGATCGTTTACAACCTGATGACGTACAATGCCTTGCTTGTCAATAAAGAAGAGAGCACGATAAGCTACAGGAGCACCTTGAAATGTTGCCATCCCTTCTTCATCATATCCATATTCGCCTGCAAGAATACCATAGTTCTCAGCAATGGTTTTGCTCGAATCGGCAACTAATGGATAAGTAACACCTTTAATACCACCATCTTTGAGTTCGGTTTGTAACCATTTCCAGTGCGAAAATTCACTGTCGGTTGAACAACCTACAACTGCTACATTTCTCGATTCAAATTCCTTTAGTTTGTCCTGAAATGCAATGATTTCTGTTGGACATACAAAGGTAAAATCGGCGGGATAAAAAAAGAAAATTACATACTTTTTGCCGATAAACTGTTCTAAACTGAAATCGTTTACGATTTCGCCACCGTTAATAACCGCTTTTGCCTTGAATTGCGGTGCTTTTTTTCCTACTAAAACTGACATAGTTATTGATATTTAATTGGTTAAACAAATGAACTAATTTATTCTAAATCGGTACTAAATTACTATATATTCACCACAAAAACAAAACTTTTGCTGCGATTTAAACAAAATTTAACATTCAACAGACTTTTAAAAATCTTCTGTTACAATAAGCTTTATTATTGATTGTTGAATGGTCAAAAAATAAATTCCTTTTGACAGATGCGATGTTAATTCATTAAAAGCAATGGATTTTTTTTCAAATGTACCTTGTACAATACATTTTCCACATACATCGTAAAGCTTTATTTCGCCTATGTTTTGATAACTTTCAATGGTTGAGTTTGCATTTACTGGATTTGGGAAAACTATAAAGGTATCATTTAAGCTGATGACTGGAAAAAGTTGAGTAGCATCTTCATATTCTATTTCCCATCCACCAGAATTTTCAGCACTGTTGGTGATAAATCTTACAACTGCAATACCTGATGGAACATAAACGGGTCCTGTTGGTGTGTTTAAAGCATCGTATTTCGCAATAAGATTGTTG
>FWWL01002993.1_pt1 | contig 32496 bp, 29 predicted proteins | sample 2228331 | NCBI WGS metagenome assembly FWWL01 (sample SAMEA103939775, study PRJEB20133) | metagenome
GATCGCCGCGCGCCTGGCGCCGGCCGCCACCGCCACCGACACCGGCGGCTCGATCCGCCAGCCGGCCGCCTTCTGCGGCGTCACCGGCATCAAGCCCACCTACGGCCGCGTCTCGCGCTACGGCATGATCGCGTTCGCCTCCTCGCTCGACCAGGGCGGCCCGATGGCCCAGACCGCCGAGGACTGCGCCCTGCTGCTGAACGAGATGGTCGGCTTCGACGGGCGCGACTCGACCAGCCTCACGCCCGAGCAGGGCAACGTCGGCGAGGACTTCGCGCGCGACCTGAACAAGCCGCTGGACGGCCTGCGCATCGGCGTGCCGAAGGAATACTTCGGCGAAGGCCTGGCGGCCGACGTCGAAAGCGCCGTGCGCGCCGCGCTCGAGCAGTTCGTCAAGCTGGGCGCGACCCTGGTCGACATCTCGCTGCCGAAGACGGCGCTGTCGATCCCGACCTACTACATCATCGCGCCGGCCGAGGCGTCGTCCAACCTGTCGCGCTTCGACGGGGTGCGCTACGGCCACCGCGCCGAGCAGTACAAGGACCTGCAGGACATGTACCGCAAGACCCGCGCCGAAGGCTTCGGGCGCGAGGTGCAGCGCCGCATCATGGTCGGCACCTACGTGCTGTGCCACGGCTACTACGACGCCTACTACGTCAAGGCGCAGAAGATCCGGCGCCTGATCGCCGACGACTTCCAGGCCGCGTTCGCCGACAAGTGCGACGTGATCATGGGGCCGGTGGCGCCGACCGTGGCCTGGGACCTGGGCGCGAAGGCGAACGACCCGGTGGCGAACTACCTGGCCGACATCTTCACCCTCTCGACCAGCCTGGCCGGCCTGCCCGGCATGTCGATCCCGGTCGGTTTCGGCCAGGGCGAGAAGAACGGCAAGCGCCCGGTCGGCCTGCAGATCATCGGCAACTACTTCGGCGAGGCGAAGCTGCTCAACATCGCGCACCAGTACCAGCAGGTGACCGACTGGCACCGCCGCGCGCCGGAAGGCGTGTGACGCCGGTCCGACAACAGAACAAAGAGAGAACACTATGCAATGGGAAGTCGTCATCGGTCTTGAGAACCACGTCCAGCTCACGACCCACTCGAAAATCTTCAGCGGCAGCTCGATCCGCTTCGGCGCCGAGCCCAACACCCAGGCCAGCGCGGTCGACCTGGCGCTGCCGGGCGTGCTGCCGGTGCTCAACCGCGGCGCGGTCGAGCGCGCGATCCGCTTCGGCCTGGCGGTCGGCGCGAAGATCGCCCCGCAGTCGGTCTTCGCCCGCAAGAACTACTTCTACCCCGACCTGCCGAAGGGCTACCAGATCAGCCAGTTCGAGGACCCTGTGGTCCAGGGCGGCAGCCTGACCTTCGCCTACGAGAAGGATGGCAAGCTGGAGACGAAGACGGTCAACCTGACCCGCGCCCACCTCGAGGAGGACGCCGGCAAGTCGCTGCACGAGGACTACGCCGGCATGAGCGGCATCGACCTGAACCGCGCGGGCACCCCGCTGCTCGAGATCGTCTCCGAGCCGGAGATGCGCAGCGCCGCCGAGGCGGTCGCCTACGCGAAGGCCCTGCACGGCCTGGTGATGTGGCTGGGCATCTGCGACGGCAACATGCAGGAAGGCTCGTTCCGCTGCGACGTCAACGTGTCGGTGCGTCCGCTGGGCCAGAAGGAATTCGGCACCCGCTGCGAGATCAAGAACCTGAACTCCTTCCGCTTCATGGAGGAGGCGATCCACTACGAAGTGCGGCGCCAGATCGAGCTGATCGAAGACGGCGGCAAGGTGGTCCAGGCGACGCGCCTGTGGGACCCGGAGCGCAAGGAAACGCGCTCGATGCGCACCAAGGAAGACGCGCAGGACTACCGCTACTTCCCGGACCCGGACCTGCCGCCGCTGGCGATCTCGCAGGAATGGATCGAGCGCGTCAGGTCGGGCATGCCCGAGCTGCCGGGCGCGATGCGCGCGCGCTTCACGGGCGAATACGGCCTGCCCGAGTACGACAGCCTGGTGCTGACCTCCTCGCAGGAGATGGCGACCTACTACGAGGCGGTGGTGGCCAAGGCCGGCAAGGAAAACGCCAAGGCGGCGGCCAACTGGATGATGGGCGACGTCTCCTCGACGCTGAACCGCGAAGGCGTCGAGATCAACCGCGCGCCGGTGGAAGCGTCGCAGCTCGCGCTGCTGATCCGGCGCATCGCCGACGGCACCATCTCGAACAAGGCGGCCAAGGAAGTGTTCGCGGCGATGTGGGAAGCCGGCTCGACCGACGAGAACCTGGCCGACATCGTGATCGAGCAAAAGGGCCTGAAGCAGATCTCGGACAGCGGCGCGCTGGAAGGCATCGTGGACGAGGTCATCGCCAACAACGCCAAATCCGTCGAACAATACCGCGCCGGCAAGGAAGCGGCCATCAACGCCCTGATCGGCCAGGCGATGAAAGCCTCGAAGGGCAAGGCCAACCCAGCCCAGCTGACCGAGCTGCTCAAGAAAAAGCTGGCCTCCTAAACAAAAGTGGGGTCAGAGTCAAATTGTTCGGAAAGTTTGTTAAATTTCCAATCAATTTGACTCTGACCCCAATTCTTGTGCAACTAGCGGCGCAGCAATCCACCTGGGGTCAGAGTCGAATAAATGGGAAGATTGTTAAATTTCCCATTAATTTGACTCTGACCCCATTTTTTAGACGCCGTAGCGGGTGCGGTAGGCGGCGACCGCGTCCTTGTACTGGGCCAGGGCGGGATCGGCGCTGTGCTCGGAGAGGTAGGTGAACAGGTCGTCCAGGTTGGCGATCGAGATCACCGGAATGCCGAACTCGCGTGCCACTTCTTGCACCGCCGAGTTTTCCGACAGCGCGCCATCCTTGCCGGAACGCTCCATCCGGTCCAGCGCGATCAACACCGCCGCCGGCTCCGCCCCGGCAGCCCGGATCATCTCCACCGACTCGCGCACCGACGTGCCCGCCGAGATCACGTCGTCAATGATCACGACCTTGCCGGCCAACTTGGCGCCGACGATCGTGCCGCCCTCGCCGTGGTCCTTCGCTTCCTTGCGGTTGAACGCGAACGCCGTGTCGCGCCCCTTGCCCGCCAGCGCCACCGCCGTGGCCGAGGCCAGCGTGATGCCCTTGTAGGCGGGACCGAACAGCATGTCGAACCGGACCCCCGAATCGAGCAGGGTCTGGGCGTAGAACTGCGCCAAGCGGCCGAGGGTGGCGCCCTCGTGGAACAGCCCGGCGTTGAAGAAATACGGCGACTGGCGCCCCGCCTTCGTGGTGAACTCGCCGAACTTCAGCACTCCCGTCGAGACCGAAAAAGCGATAAACTCTTGGCGCAAATTGCTCACGATAACCCCTAAATAGAAAAGTGGCTGTATTCTAATCCGCGGACGGGGCCAGCGCCATCGCCCGCCACCATGCAGCCCATCCCTCCCATGCCCAGAATTATCTCCGCCAACCTGAACGGGATCCGCTCCGCCCACAAGAAGGGTTTCTTCACCTGGCTCGCCCACCAGAACGCCGACTTCGTCTGCGTCCAGGAATTGAAGGCACAGGCGGCCGACATGACCGAGGAATTCCTCGCCCCGCTCGGCTACCACGGCCATTTCCACTACGCCGAAAAGAAGGGGTATTCCGGCACCGGCGTCTATTGCCGCAGCAAGCCCGACGCGATGCGCATCGGCTTCGGTTGCCCGGAGTTCGATGCCGAGGGCCGATACACCCGTTGCGACGTCGGCAACCTGACCGTCATCTCGCTGTATTGCCCGTCCGGCTCCTCCTCCCCCGAGCGCCAGGAAGCCAAGTTCCGCTTCATGGAAGCCTTCCTGCCCCACCTGCAGGAACTGAAGGCCGAGGGCCGCGAGATCGTCATCTGCGGCGACTGGAACATCGCCCACAAGGAAATCGACCTGAAGAACTGGAAAAGCAACCAGAAGAATTCGGGCTTCCTGCCGGAGGAGCGCGCCTGGATGACGCGCATCTTCGACGAACTCGGCCTGGTGGACGTGCATCGCGGGATCGACCAGCGCCCGGAGCAGTACACCTGGTGGAGCAACCGCGGCCAGGCATGGGCCAAGAACGTGGGCTGGCGCATCGACTATCATGTCGCCACCCCCGGCATCGCCGCCAAGGCGCACGCCGTGTCCATCTACAAGGACGAGCGTTTCTCCGACCACGCGCCGCTGATCATCGACTACGCGCTGTAAGCCGCGAGCCATAGCCCGCGCGCATACCCTCATAACCCCGACTCCTGCCCCGCCCCCCATGGCGGGGGGAATCCGGGGGCGGACGATGCAAAAAAGCCGCACTCCGGCTTTCTTGGCGAAAACTCAAGCTGTTTTATTGATACTATCTGTTCGTTAAGCTTGCTTGGCGGAACTACACGCGTCCGCCGCTCCCGTTCCGCCAACCGCGCTGCGAAAAGATCGCCATGACCACTACCCGTTACTCGTCCACCGACGCCCTCCGCCCCACCCAGAACACGGCGACCGCCGCGACGCTGCAGGCCGGCAGCCAGAGCGGTGGCGGCGCCTCGGTCGCGCCCGGCATGCCGGTGTTGACCTCCCCCAGCTGGTCCGGCACCGCCGAGCACATGACGATCACGCTCAACTTCACGACCGACATGGCGCGCGGCACGGGTAACATCTACATCACCGATGGCGCGGTCCAGACCGTGATCGACCGCGTCACCGGCCAGCCGACGCTACGCATCGTCGGCGCCACCGACACCCACGTGATCCCGGTCGGCAGCGCGGCCATCGACGGCGGCGCGGTCACGCTGCAGGGCTTCGGACTGAAGGCCGGCCACAACTACAGCGTGATCATGGACGCGGGCGTGCTGACCTCGACCGCCGGAAAGGTCTTCGCCGGCGTGCGCATGCCAAACCAGGTGAGTTTCCCCACGCCGGTCGATCCGGGTCCGACGGTCACCTCCATCGAGTTCGACGGCGGCGTGCTCAAGTCCGGCGGCAGCATCGGCGTCACCATCACGTTCTCGGAAGCGGTCGCGACGCCGCCCGCCGACGCGTTCGAGCACCTTTACGCAAACCTTGTCGACCTCGCCTCGACCGACGGCGGCCGGACCTGGCAGGCGCGACTCGTGCCGGCCGTCGCCAACACGACGGTCTCGGAGTCGCACCTGAACATCAACCTGGCCAAGGTGCGCGACCTGGCCGGCAACGCCGGCAACAGTGAGATGGTCAGCTCGCCGGCCTACGCGGTCGACACCCAGGCTCCGACCGCCACCATCGAACTGGCCGGCGAGGTGCTGCGCAGCGGCGCGCCGGTGATGGTGACGATCCGCTTCAGCGAGGCCGTGGCCGGCCTGGCGCCGGAAGCGATCAGCACGCCGAACGCCAGCCTCAGCGACCTGCGAAGCACCGACGGCGGCATCACCTGGACCGCGAACCTGACGGCGACCAGCGGCGTCTCCACCGGCGGCAACCGGATCAGCATCGACATGGGCCAGGTGCGCGACATGGCCGGCAACGCCGGAACCGCCAATGCGATCTCGCCCGAATACACGGTCGACGGCGTGGCGCCGTCGGTCAGCATCGCGATCGGCGACACGACCGTCGGGTCGGGCGAGGACGTCGGCGTGACCTTCCGCTTCTCGGAGGCGATGGCCAGCCTCGATCCGGCCGCCATCAGCGCCCCGAATGCCACCGTGCACAATCTGGTCAAGATCGACGCGAACACCTGGCAGGCGGTGCTGCGCGCGGCCGGCAGCGACATCCTGGCCTCCGGCAACCAGATCAGCCTGGACATGAGCCGCGTGGTCGACGCGGCCGGCAACCCGGGCAGCGGCACCGTCACCTCGCCCGCCTACGCGGTGGACACGCGCGGCCCGACCGCGACCGTGACGCTCGACGGCGCCGTGCTCTCGCCCACCCGTCCGCTCACGCTCACGATCGTCTTCAACGAAGCGGTCGAGACGGTGCCGGCCGGCGCCATCACCGCCCCCGGCGCGACGGTGAGCGGCCTGGCCAAGGTGAACGATTTCACCTGGACCGCGCAACTGATCGGCGCGAGCGACACCGGCGCGACAGGCAGCCCCGTCAGTGTCGACATGTCGCAGGTGCGCGACCTGCACGGCAACGCGGGCAGCGGCAGCGCCGTGTCGATCCCCTATACCGTGGACATCACCCGTCCGACCGCCAGCATCGCGCTCGACGACACGACCCTGACCACGGGCGACGACATCGGGATCACGATCACCTTCTCGGAACCCGTCTCCGCGCTCGACGCGTCCGCGATCATCACCCCGCACGCCACGCTGCAATCGCTGACCTCCTCGTCCGGCGGCAGCGTCTGGCACGCCACGCTGCGTGCCAGCGGTACGGGCATCAACGAACCGCTGAACGCGGTCACGCTGGACATGAGCCGCGTGCTCGACAGCGCCGGCAACGCCGGCGCGGGCACGGTCGCCTCGCAAAACTACTCGGTCGACACCACGACCGCCGGAAGCGGCGCACCCGCCGTCGTGTCGATCGACCTCGACCACGCGGTACTGACCTACGACGACCACGTCACGGCCACCATCGTCTTCTCCGAGGCGGTCACCGAGTCCAGCGTGCTGACCGCGATCGAAGCGGAACATGCGCTGGTCTATAGCGTGAGCACCGCCGACGGCGGCGTGACCTGGCAGGCGGTCCTGTTCCCGTCCGTCTCGATCGAATTCCTGTCGGACCCGGTCTTCCTGACGGTGGACATGACGATGCTGCGCGACCTGGGCGGCAATGCCGGCGCCGGCAGCTTCACCTCCGCCGAGAGCTTCGTGGTCAACACCACCGGCTACCTGACCTCGAGCATCGAAGTCTACGACGACGGCGTGTTCGACAACGACGGCGTCATCTCGGCCGACCTGATCGACGTCTCCGGCGCGCTGTTCACGCCGTTCGACCCGCTGACCCAGACCTTCGAACTGGTGGTCGGCGGCTTCACGGTCGATTCGCCTACCGACCTGCGGCTGTACACGGGCGAGAACTTCGTGAGCTGGTACTTCGACGGCTGGGGCGAAGCGTACTGGGAGGAAGGCGAACAGACGGTCATCGCCCGCGTGCGCAACAACGCCGACGGCAGCATCGCCTCGCAGTTGAGCAAGACGATCAGGGTGGACGGCACCGGTCCGTCCATCACCGCCGGCCCTGGCGACGACGGGTCCTTCAACGTCGCGAACGACCTCGTCATCACCTTCTCGGAAGCGGTCTACCTGGACACCGACAGCGAATTCGTCGAAGTCGACCTGTATGCGACCGATGGCTCGACCTCGACGGTGCTGGTGAACGCCAGCCACCTGTCGGGCGACCGCACCACCCTGACGATCCGGGCCAACGAACACCACCTGGCGGCCGGAAAGAGCTACAACCTGAGCCTGCCCAGCAGTATCGTGGACGTCGCCGGCAACTGGATGAGCGAAGGCGCCATGCTGCCATTTACGACCACGGGCAGCTTCGCCGACACCACCGCCCCGACCGCGTTGCAGGCCGAGGTGACCGGTTTCAGCCGGGAGTACAAGGCCGGCGAGGATGTGGCGATCGTCGTGCGCTTCGACGAACCGGTCCGGGTGCTGGCCGGCGATCCGTTCGGCCTCACCCTGAACAATGGCGCCCGCGCGGCCTACGTGTCGTCCTCGACGGACGGGCGCACGCTCCACTTCAGCTACCGGGTGCAGGCAAGCGACACCAACGTGCTCGACCTGGACCTGGCCGACAAGACCGAGCTCGCCAGCCGCGTCGTGGACAATGCGGGCAACGCGCTGACCGCGGCCAACATCGGCTTCCCCGAACTGACCAGCTACTACGGTTTCGAGACGATCGCGATCGACACGGTGGCGCCGGCCGCCCCGCCCGCGCCATTGCTCTATGCCGCCCACGACAGCGGCGTGCGCGACAACATCACCAACAACCGCGAGCCGAAGATCCACGGCAGCGGCGCCGAGCCGGAGGCCTTCATCGAGGTGTTTATCAACGGCAGCTACGCGGCCGGCACCTGGGCCGACGAGTTCGGGGCATGGGAAGTCATCCCGCCGCTCTGGCTCTCCGACGGCGCCTACCAGTACACCGCGCGCCAGATCGATGCGGCAGGCAACACCGGCCCCTTCTCCGCTGCGCTGAGCGTCACCATCGACACCAGCGGACCGGCCGCCCTGGCGGCGCCTGTGCTGGACGCCGCCAGCGACACGGGCAGTTCCAACAGCGACGGGATCACCAGCGACAACACGCCCACTCTGAGCGGCACCGGTGCCCTGCCCAACAGCCGGGTCGCGCTGTTCGACATGGAACGCTGGGTTGGGGAGGCACGCTCCGACGCCACCGGCGCCTGGACCATCACCTCGGAAGCGCTGTCGGACGGCGACCACTATTTCAGCGTCCGGCAGTACGACGAGCAGGACAACAAGAGCATTTATTCGGAAGACGTCAAGGTGACGATCGACACGGCGGGCCCGGTCATGCTCGGGTCGAGCCAGGGTGGTGGCAAGCTCACCCTCGCGTTCGACGAGCGGATCGTGTTCACGGCGGGCGGCGAGGTGACGCTGCATGCCTCGGACACGTCCCTCGAGGTGGGACGCTACGTCAGGGGCAGCGCGAACTGGAACATCACCGCCGACACCGCCGGCGTGCTGAGCCAGCTGGAACTGAACAGCAGCTACACGGGACTGGTCAGGATGCAGGCCGCGGCCGGCAGCGTGCAGGACCTCGCAGGCAACGCCGCGCTCATCGGCGTGGCCGAATTCAACCTGCTTCCGCCACTGGTCTAGCCGGCCAGGCCAGCTCGCGCCCGCTGTCGAAGCGGCGCGGCTGGCCGGTAAGTGGATCGTCGAAGGCGATCGAGCGCGCCAGCAGTTGCAGTGGCGCGGAAAAGTCGTCCCCCTTGCACGGCAGCGCGACCGGATAGAAGGCGTCGTTCAGGATAGGCGCGCCCAGCGAGGCCATGTGCAGGCGCAGCTGATGCTTGCGCCCGGTGTGCGGGTGCAGGCGGTAGCGCACCAGGTCCCCGCGCCGCTCGACCACCTCGAGCAGCGTCTCCGAGTTCGGCTCGCCCTCCTCCTCCCGCATCACGAAGAACTTGTCGCCATCGACCATCCGGCTGCGGTAGGTGAAGGGGAAATCGCGCCCGGCGATCGGTGCGGCCAGCGCCTCGTAGGTCTTGCGCACGCTACGCTTCTGGAACATCGACTGGTAGATCCCGCGCGTGGCCAGGTTGTGCGAGAAGATCACCACGCCGGCCGTTTCGCGGTCGAGCCGATGGATGGGCGTGAGGTGCGGCAGCTCGAAGCGGCGCTTCAACCGCACCAGCAGCGTCTCGCGCAGGAAGCGGCCGGTCGGGATCATCGGCAGGAAGTGCGGCTTGTCCACCACCAGCAGGTGCTCGTCCTGGTACAGCACCGCTTCCTCGAACGGAATCGGCGTTTCCTGCTCCAGCTCGCGGTAGTACCAGATGCGCATGCCCTGGCGCACGGGGCTGTCCGCGTCCAGACGGGCGCCGCGCGCGTCGACCACGTCGCCCCGCGCCAGCCGCTCCGCCCACGAGGGGCCGGCGATGTCCGGGAAGCGTTCGGCGAGAAAGCGCAGCATGCCGCCCGCCCGCGTCTCGGTCAGCCAGAGGTAGCTCGGCGCCACCCCGTCGCGCACGGGGAGCGGGACGAAGGCGTTCGCCTCGGCCTGGTGCCCCTTCCTAACGAAGCGTGACATTCGTGCGGTACGGGGGCAGCTTGGCCACCGTGGTTCCCTTCGTGCGCGCGTACAGCGGCAGGAGCAGGTGCATGTGTTTCTGGATGTCGGCGATGCGGGTGTCGCCGCCCGGGTGGGTCGAGAGCAGTTCGAGCGGCCGGCGCCGGTCCAGCGCCCCCATCTTCTGCCACAGGACGATGCCGGCGCGCGGGTCGAAGCCGGCGCGCGAGGAGATGTCCAGGCCCACCAGGTCGGCCTCGCGCTCCTCGTCGCGCGAGAACTTGAGCACCACGCCCTGGCCGATGTAGCTGCTGACCGTGCCAGCGATGTTCGGATCGATGCCGAAGATGCCCGCCGCCAGCGCTCCCAGGCCGCGCGCGGCCAGCCCGGTCGCGGCGGTCTTGGCGGTGCGCTCGCGCGCATGCTCGCGCAGCGCGTGGGCGATCTCGTGCCCCATGATCGCGGCCACCTCGTCGTCGGTCAGCTTGAGCTGTTCCAAAATGCCGGTGTAAAAGCCGATGCGCCCCCCGGGCATGACGAAGGCGTTGACCTGGGGCGCGTCGATCACGTTGATCTGCCAGTTCCAGTCGACCGCGTCCGGATTCCAGCGCGCCGTGTGGGGGATGATGCGGCTGGCGATCGCGCGCAGCCGCTGGACCTGTGGATGGCTGGCCGGCAGCAGCGCGCCCTGCTGCCTGGCCTCGTCGATCAACTGCTGGTATTGCTGGGCGGCGGCCTGGTTGATCTGCTCCTCGGGAACGATCTGCCCCAGCCGCGAGAGCGGCTTGACGCGGATGCCGTCCTGGACCTGCGTCTGCGCCTGCTCCTGGGCCAGGGCCTGCGGCGCCGCGCCGGTGCCGAACGCGCCGCACAGGGTAAGCGCCAGCGCGAATTGTTTCAGTTTTTTCATGTCAATCACCGATGCTGCTGTTCGTCGCAACCTCATCCTCTCAGAAAACACCGCGTTCAGGCACACGATAAGCCGGGCCGATCATCGCATGGCAGGCGGCGGCCCGCCAGTGCGCGAAACTTAAACGGGCGCTGTTCAGGCCACCACCATGTCCTTTTTGCGAAGGCGGAACACCGCAAGGCTGCCGCGCAGGTTGGGCAGGACGCGCACCGGCCTGCCCTCCGCCAGCGCCACGTACTCGAGCACCTCGAGTCCGCACTTCTCGGCCAGTTCCCGGAAGTCGTGGATCGTGGCGTAGCGCACGTTCGGCGTGTTGTACCACTGGTAGGGCAAGGAGCGCGACACCGGCATGCGGCCCCTGAGCAGGGCCGCGCGGTGCGGCCAGTAGGCGAAGTTGGGGAAGGAGACGATCGCCTCCCGGCCCACGCGGACGATGTCGCGCAGGCGCGCTTCCACGTGCTGCATCATCTGCAGCGACGACAGGCACAGCACCACGTCGAAGGCGTCGTCGCGGAACAGGTCCAGCCCCTGCTCCATGTCATGCTGGATCACGGCGATGCCGCGCTGGGTGCTCTCGAGCACCTTGTCGTCGGCGATCTCGACGCCGTAGCCGGTGCAGCGCTTGCCCTTTTCCAGGTAGCGCAGCATGGCGCCGTCGCCGCAGCCCACGTCCAGCACGTGCGCGCCCTCCCTGACCCAGTGGGCGATGAAGGCCAGGTCGGGGCGAAGGGTGTTCAGGTCCTCGAATTTCATGCGGCCTCCTGCGCGGTCTCGAGCCAGATGCGTTCGTAGTAGGCACGCACGACGTTCATGTAGCGGGCGTCTTCCAGCAGGAAGGCGTCATGCCCGTGCGGCGCGTCGATCTCGGCGTAGGTGACGCGGCGCCGGTTCGACACCAGCGCCTCGACGATCTCGCGGCTGCGCTCGGGCGAAAAGCGCCAGTCGGTGGTGAACGAGGCGATCAGGAACTGGGCGCTGGTTCCGGCCAGCGCCTTGGTCAGGTCGCCCCCGTGCTCGCGCGCCGGGTCGAAGTAGTCCAGCGCCTTGGTGATCAAAAGGTAGGTGTTGGCGTCGAAGTACTCGGAGAACTTGTCGCCCTGGTAGCGCAGGTAGGATTCGATCTCGAAGTCGATGCCGAAGTCGAATTTGTAGTCATTGGTTTCCGCCGCGTTGCGCAGCTTGCGGCCGAATTTCTCCGCCATGTCGTCGTTCGACAGATAGGTGATGTGACCGATCATGCGCGCCACCTTCAGCCCGTTCTTCGGCACCACCCCGCGCTCGTAGAAGTCGCCACCGTGGTAGTCGGGGTCGGACAGGATGGCCTGGCGCGCCACGTCGTTGAAGGCGATGTTCTGGGCCGACAGCTTGGGCGTGGAGGCGATCACGATGCAGTGACGCAGGCGCTGCGGGTACATGATGCTCCACGAGAGGGCCTGCATGCCGCCCAGCGAGCCACCCATCACCGCGGCGAAGCGCGCGATGCCGAGCCGGTCGGCCAGCCGCGCCTGGGCCGCGACCCAGTCCTCGACCGTCACCAGCGGGAAGGACGCGCCGTAGGGCTTGCCGGTGGCCGGGTTGTCGTGCATCGGGCCGGTCGAGCCGAAGCAGGAGCCGAGGTTGTTCACGCCGATGACGAAGAAGCGGTCGGTGTCGACCGGCTTGCCGGGGCCGACCATGTTGTCCCACCAGCCGCTGCTCTTCGGGTTGTCGGCGTAGGTGCCGGCCACGTGGTGCGAGGCGTTCAGCGCGTGGCAGATCAGCACGGCGTTCGACTTGTCCGCGTTCAGCTTGCCATAGGTTTCGAACATCAGCGTGTAGTCGCCGAGCTGCGCCCCGCTTTGCAGGCGCAGCGGCTCGGCGAAGTGCATGGTCTGGGGTGAAACTATTCCAATCGATCCCATGAAGAGGTCCAGGTTTGTTTTGGGTGTTGTGGACGGCGCGCGGCCGCCGGGCCTACACGGTTTGCAGCTGCTCCACCGCCGCCGCGATCTCGGCCGGCTCCATCGAACGCAGGATGCGCCGGGTGCGCGGCACGATGAGCTTGAGGTCGCTGTTCAGGATTTCCTGCTTCACCGCCAGCAGTTGGGCCGGATGCATCGAGAATTCGCGCAGGCCCATGCCCAGCAGCAGCCGGGTCAGCTTGACGTCGCCCGCCATCTCGCCGCACACGGCCACGTCCAGCCCGGCCTTGTGGCCGGCGGCGATGGTCATCGAGATCAAGTGCAGCACGGCCGGGTGCAGAGGGTTGTACAGGTGCGCCACTTCGTAGTCGACGCGGTCGATCGCCAGCGTGTACTGGATCAGGTCGTTCGTGCCGATGGACAGGAAGTCCAGGCGCCTGACGAACATCGGCAGCGCCAGCGCGGCGGCCGGGATCTCGATCATCGCGCCCACCTGCACACCCTCGTCGAACTTGCCGTTCTCCTCGCGCAGCTGGGCCTTGGCCTGCTCGATCATCGCCAGCGACTGGTCGATTTCGAACGCGTGCGCGAGCATCGGGATCAGGATGCGCACCTTGCCGAAGGCCGAGGCGCGCAGGATCGCGCGCAACTGGGTCAGGAACAGCTGCGGCTCGGCCAGGCAGTAGCGGATCGCGCGCAGGCCCAGGGCCGGATTGAGCGCGTTGTGTTCGGTCGGGTCGAGCGGCTTGTCCGCCCCCACGTCGAGCGTGCGGATGGTCACCGGGCGGCCCTTCATGGCCTGCACCGCCATCCGGTACTGCTCGAACTGCTCGTCCTCGGACGGCACCTTGAGCGCGTGCGCGCCGCGGCCCATGAACAGGAATTCGGAGCGGAACAGGCCCACGCCGGCCGCCCCGGCGTCGAGCGCGGGGGGGCAGTCGTCCGGCAGCTCGATGTTGGCCATCAGGGCGATCGCGGTGCCGTCGCGCGTGATGGCCGGCGTCTTCTTGAGCTTGAGCAGGCGCTTCCTGGCCTTGAGCAGCTGCGTCTGGCGTGCCCGGTACTGCTCCAGCACCAGCGGGCTGGGGTTGCAGATGACCACGCCGGCGTCGCCGTCGATGATGACCCAGTCGTCCTGCTCGATCAGGCGCGAGGCCTGGCTCATGCCGACCGCCGCGGGGATGTCCAGGCTGCGCGCGACGATGGCCGTGTGCGAGTTCTGCCCGCCCACGTCCGTCACGAAGCCGATGAAGGAACGGTCGCGGAAGGCCAGCATGTCGGCCGGCGAGATGTCGTGCGCGACGACGATCATCTGCGGCCTGACCTCGTCCTCGCCGTCCAGGGGCGGCGGCTCGCTCAGCTCGGTGCCCATGAGCACCTTGAGCACCCGCTCCGCCACCTGGTGGATGTCCTGCTTGCGCTCGCGCAGGTAAGGGTCCTCGATCTCGTCGAACTGCGCCGACAGCTCGTCGATCTGGGTCACCAGCGCCCATTCGGCGTTGTAGTGGCGGCTGCGGATGATGTCGAGCGGCGCTTCCGAAATCATCGGGTCGGACAGGATCAGCACATGCACGTCGATGAAGGCGCCCAACTCGGTCGGCGCGTCCTTCGGCAGGTCGGTCCACAGGGCCTGCAGGTCGCGGTGCACCTGCGCCAGCGCGTCCTGCAGGCGCTTCACTTCGGTCTCGACCTGCTCCTCGGGCACCAGGTAATGCCGCACGTCCAAGGCGGCCGGCGTGAGCAGGTGCGCGCGCCCGATCGCGATGCCGCGCGAGACCGGGATGCCGTGGAGGGTGAACGATGCCATGGGGGGTCTGGAGACGATGCGGCCGGTGCCCGGCTCGAAAGGCATTACTCGCCTTCGCCGAACTTGTCGTTGATCAGCCCGGCCAGCGCCGCGACGCATTCGTTCTCGTCCGGACCGTCCGCCTCGAGCGTCACCTTGGCGCCCTTGCCGGCGGCCAGCATCATCACGCCCATGATCGACTTGGCGTTGATGCGGCGGCCATTGCGCGCGAGCCAGACGTCGCTCTTGTACCTGGCCGCCATCTGCGTGAATTTGGCGGAGGCGCGGGCGTGCAGGCCCAGCTTGTTGATGATCTCAAGTTCCTGTTGAATCATGTTGTCCGTTGTCGTTTCTATCAGAACTGCACTACGCCGCCTCGCGATGCGACCCTTGTGCCCACTGGCGCCGCATCCTTCGCCCGCTTCAGGCCGGGCCCACCCGAATCCGGTTGTCCACCCGCACCGCGCCATTCTGCGCGCCGGCCAGGGCCATCTCCACCACCACGTCCAGCGTGTCGCGCCGGTAGGTGATCGCCCGCAGCAGCATGGGCAGGCTGATGCCCGCGATCACTTCGACGTGCCCGGCCGAGGCCAGCGCGTTGCAGCAGTTGGACGGCGTGCCGCCCTTGATGTCGGTGATCACCAGCACGCCGTCGCCATCGTCCAGTCGCGCGATCGCCGCCTTGGCCTCGGCGTTGACCTCCGCCAGGTCCTGGTCGGCCGTCACGTCGATCGCCTCGAAGCGCTCGGTCGGCCCGCGAAACACGTGCGCCACCGCCGCGATGAAGGCCTGGCCCAGCGGCGCATGGGTCATCAACAATATCCCGACCATGTCAGTGTCCCGCCACCCTGCGCTCGACCGCGTCGATGAACATCGCCGCCACGTCGAAACCGGTCTGGTCGGTGATTTCCTGGAAGCAGGTCGGGCTCGTGACGTTGACTTCGGTCAGGTAATCGCCGATCACATCCAATCCTACCAGCAACAAGCCACGCTCGGCCAGCACCGGGCCCAGCGCTTCGGCGATCTCGCGGTCGCGCTCGGTCAGCGGCTGGGCCACGCCCACCCCGCCGGCGGCCAGGTTGCCGCGCACCTCGCCGCCCATCGGGATGCGGGCCAACGCGAACGGCACCGGCTTGCCGTCGATGACGAGGATGCGCTTGTCACCCTGGGCGATATCCGGGATGAACTTCTGCGCCATGATGGTGCGCTGGCCGTCGTGGCTCAGCGACTCGATCACCGCCCCCAGGTTCATGCCGTCCTCGCGGATGCGGAAGATGCCGGTGCCGCCCATGCCGTCGAGCGGCTTGAAGATCACGTCGCGGTGGGTGGCATGGAAGGCGCGCAGGCGCTTCGCGTCCGAACTGACGAGGGTTGGCGAAGTGAACTGGCTGAACTGCCCGATCGCCATCTTCTCGTTGTGGTCGCGGATCGCCCGCGGGCCGTTGAACACCCGTGCCCCCTGGCGCTCGGCCAGTTCGAGCAGGTAGGTGCCGTAGACGTACTCCATGTCGAAGGGCGGGTCCTTGCGTTCGAGCACAACGTCGAAAGTGCTCAGCCGCACCTCCTCGGCCGGCCCGGCGCGGTACCAGTCGTCCGCGTCGCCCGTCAGCGTGAGCCGCCTGACCGACGCGGTGACCACGCCCTGTTCGAGCACCATATCGCGTTGCTCGAAGGCATAGATGGCATGCCCGCGCCGCGCCGCCTCGCGCATCATGGCGAAGGTCGAATCCTTGTAGGTCTTGAAGCCGGACAGCGGATCGGCCAGAAATGCGATTTTCATCGGAGTTTCCATTCGGGTTAATGCTGGGATTTTAGCTGGAAACGCGAATTCTCGCGGAACCGGCGACGCCCCGGTCCCGCCCGCGCCTCCAAGCGGCTTGCGGGCACGGTTTTCCCCGCCTGCGCATGAGGCGGATCAAGCCGCGTCCGTACGGCGTCGGCGACGATAGGCGCATGGACACACGAATCGATACCCGGGCCGAAGAGGAGCGCATCAACCAGGTCTACCGGCAATGGCATGGGGGCGCGGCGCTGGCCCGCTACGCGTGGCACCAGCCGCAGATCCTGCGGGAGGCGGCCGATCGCGCGCGCACCGCGGGGGCGCTGCTGCGGCGCACGGTCGGGCCGGACCTTGCGGGCTTGCGGGTGGTCGACGTCGGCTGCGGCACCGGCGGCTTCCTGCGCCAGTTGATCGACTGGGGCGCCTCCCCGGCCAACCTGACCGGGACCGAGCTGCAGCCGGACCGGCTCGAGCATGCGCGGCACTACACGGCCGCCGGCGTGTGCTGGCACCTGGGCCAGCTCGACGCGATGCCGTCGGACGGCTTCGACCTGGTCTCGGCGCAGACCGTGTTCTCGTCCATCCTGGACCCGGCGATGCGCGCCACGCTGGCCGGCGAGATGTGGCGCATCCTGCGCCCCGGTGGCTGGTGCCTGGTCTTCGACTTCCGCTACAACAATCCGCGCAATGCGAACGTGCGCAAGGTCACGCGCGCCGAACTGCGGGCCTTCTGGCCTTCGGCCGAGCTACGCTACCGCAGCCTGATCCTCACGCCTCCGATCGCGCGCGCCATCGCCCGCACGCCCCACCTGGTCCCCGAACTGATCGCGGCCCTGCTGCCCCCCTTGCGCTCGCACTTCATGTTCATGGCGCGCAAGCCGGGGTAGCCCGTTCAGTACACCTCGGGATTCGGGTCGGTGCGCTCCATCTCGAGCGAGGCGGCCAGCAGCGCCAGCCGCGCCACCACCCCATAGACGTAGAAGCGGTTCGGCGCCGCCGTCCCGGGCTTGGCCTTCAGGTCGGGCACCGCGTGCTGCTGGGCGAAGGCGAGCGGCACGTAGTGCGAGCCCGGCGCGTTCAGGTTCTGGTCGACGCCCCGCTCGGCATGCACGCGGTAGAAACCGCCGATCACGTAGCGGTCGATCATGTGCACGACCGGTTCGGCCACCGCGTCCTCGATGCTCTCGAAGGTCGGCACGCCTTCCTGGACGATCATGTCGGTCACCGCGACGCCGTCCTTGATGACCGACATCTTGCTGCGCTGCTTGCGGTTCAGGTCGCGCACCTCGCTGGCGTCGCGCACGGTCATGATGCCCATGCCATAGGTGCCGGCGTCGGGCTTGACGATCACGAAGGGCTTCTGGTCCTTCATGCCGTATTCCTTGTACTTCTTCTTGATCTTCGACAGCAAGGTCGAGACGTTGTCGGCCAGGCACTCGGTGCCCTCGTCGCGCTCGAAGTCCACCTCGCCGCACTTCAGGTGCAGGGGGTTGACCATCCACGGGTCGATGTCGATCAGCTTGCCGAACTTCTTGGCCACTTCGTCGAAGGCCTTGAAGTGGTTGCTCTTGCGGCGCAATGCCCAGCCCGCGTGCAGGGGCGGCAGCAGCGCCTGCTCGTGCACGTTCTCCAGGATGGACGGGATGCCGGCCGACAGGTCGTTGTTGAGCAGGATGGTGCACGGGTCGAAGTCGGCCAGGCCGAGACGGCGTCCGTTGGCCGAACGCACCAGCGGCTCGACCACCAGCATGTTCCCGTCCGGCAGCGCCAGCGGCGTCGGCTGGGTCACCTCGGGCGACAGCGAGCCCAGGCGCACGTGCAGACCGGTCTGGCGGAAGATCTGCATCAGGCGCGCCACGTTTTGCAGATACGAGGGGTTGCGCGTGCTGGTTTCGGGAATGAGCAGCAGGTTGCGCGCGTCCGGACAGTACTTGTCGATCGCGGCCATCGCCGCCTGCACCGCCAGCGGCAGCATCTCGGTCGCCAGGTTGTTGAAGCCACCCGGGAACAGGTTGGTGTCGACCGGCGCCAGCTTGTAGCCGGCGTTGCGCAAATCCACCGAGCAGTAGAACGGCGGGGTATGCTCCTGCCACTCCAGCCGGAACCAGCGCTCGATGGCGGGCGTGGCTTCGAGAATTTTCTTTTCGAGATCGAGCAGGGGGCCGGTCAGGGCCGTGACGAGGTGCGGAACCATTGGAGGACGTCCTTACTGTGGCTTCTTGGTTGGTGTTGATACCGTTAAGTTGGGGCAACGCCGACGATTTAAAGACCAGAGCTTGCCACAAACGCAAAAAAGGCGCCCGCAGGCGCCTTGGTCGAGCTAGCCCCGTTATCAGGAATGGTACGCCGATTCGCCGTGGCTGGTGATATCGAGTCCCTCGCGTTCCTGCTCTTCCGGCACGCGCAGTCCGATCAGCACGTCCACCAGCTTGTAGGCCACCAGCGACACCAACGCCGACCAGACGATCGTGACGCCCACCGCCTGCGCCTGCACCCAGACCTGGTTGCCGATCGAGTAGGCGTCGGCCGACATGGCGTTCGCGACGTAGTCGAAGATGCCCTGCCCGCCCAGTTGCGGGGCGGCGAACACGCCGGTCAGCAGCGCGCCCAGGATGCCGCCGACGCCGTGCACGCCGAACACGTCGAGCGAATCGTCCGCGCCGAGCAGGCGCTTCAGCCCGTTCACGCCCCACAGGCAGATGATGCCGGCGAGCAGGCCCATGACCAGGGCGCCCATCGGCCCGACGAAACCGCAACCGGGGGTGATCGCCACCAGGCCCGACACCGCGCCGGAGGCGGCGCCCAGCATCGAGGGCTTGCCCTTGAAGATCCACTCGCCGAGCAGCCAGGACAGGGTCGCGGCCGCGGTCGCGAGCAGGGTGTTGATGAAGGCAAGCGCGGCCACGTCACCCGCTTCCAGCGCCGAGCCGGCGTTGAAGCCGAACCAGCCCACCCACAGCAGCGAGGCACCGATCATCGTCATCACCATCGAGTGCGGGGCCATGTACTCGCGGCCGTAGCCGATCCGCTTGCCGATCATGTAGGCACCCACGAGGCCGGCTACCGCGGCATTGATGTGCACCACGGTACCGCCCGCGAAGTCGAGCGCGCCCTTCTGCCACAACCAGCCGGCGCTGTCGGTCACGGCGGCCAGGCTCGCGGCATCCGTGATCGCGTCCGGGCCGGCCCAGAACCAGACCATGTGCGCCACCGGCAGGTAGCCGAAGGTGAACCACAGCACCATGAATGCCAGCACGGCCGCGAAACGCACGCGCTCGGCGAAGGCGCCGACGATCAGCGCGCAGGTGATCGCGGCGAACGTGCCCTGGAAGGCGACGAAGATGAACTCGGGAATGCCGACGCCCTTGCTGAAGGTGGCGGCCACGCTGAAGCTTTTCGCGACCGGGTCCCAGATGCCGTTCAAGAAGGCGCGGTCGAATCCGCCGATGAAGGCATTGCCCTCCGTGAAGGCGAGCGAGTAGCCGTACAGGCACCAGAGCACGATGATCAGCGAGAACACGGCGAATACCTGCAACAGGACCGAGAGCATGTTCTTGGCGCGCACCAGGCCCCCGTAGAACAAGGCCAACCCGGGGATGGCCATCAGGATGACGAGCAGTGTGGCGACGAACATCCACGCGGTGTCGCCCTTGTTCACGACCGGCGCGGCCAGCGCGGGCGCGGCCAGGCCGAAGGCGACGGACGCGGCCAGGAGCTTGTTGATGAGTCGGTTCATGGGGTTCTCCTTACAATGCGTCGTTGCCGGTCTCGCCGGTGCGGATACGGATGACCTGCTCGAGTTCGGCCACGAAGATCTTGCCGTCGCCGATCTTGCCGGTGCGCGCGGCGCCCTGGATGGCGTCGATCACCTGGTCCAGCAGCGCGTCGTCGACCGCCGCCTCGATCTTGATCTTGGGAAGGAAATCGACCACGTACTCCGCGCCGCGGTACAACTCGGTGTGGCCCTTCTGGCGACCGAAGCCCTTCACTTCGGTCACCGTCATCCCCTGCACGTTCAGCTCGGACAGCGCCTCGCGCACCTCGTCCAGCTTGAAGGGTTTGATAATGGCGGTAATCATTTTCATGGTCTGGCCTCTTTCAATCAAAAAGTCTTCGACACGGTGATCACGGCGGCGGACTTGCCCAGGTTCTCGCCTTGCGGGCTCAGGTAGGCACTGGTATCGGCCTTGATCCAGGCCAGCGACAGGTAAGCGCCACCGATGTCCTTGGTCACGCCGACCTTGTAGTCGTTGTACGAGAAGTCGCTGTTGTTGCGCACCCGCTGGCGGCCGGCGTGCAGGTTCAGCACGAACCCGCGGGGCAGGTTGACATCCGCGCCGATGTCGAGATAGCCGCTGTTCTCGCTGTTGGCGGTGCCGAAAAGGTTGGTGGTGGCATGGGAATACTTGATGTAGGCCGGGCCGTAGCCGAGGCGGCCGTACAGTTCGAAGGTGTCGGCGTCGGGGTTCAGGCTGTTGTCCGGATAGAAGTAGTACAAGCCGCCCACATCCCAGGTCACCCCGCTGGCGAATTCGCCCCGCTTGCCGCCGTACACGTCCCACTCGACCTGGCCGTCGCCGCCCAGGTCGCGGGTCCACTTGATGGTCGAGAGCCAGGTGCCGACGTACAGGCCGGTGGGGGCGTGCACGTAGTCCACGCCGCCCTGCAGCGCCGGGTCGAGGCGCGTCTGCGACAGCCCGCGATAGCGGTAGTCGCTGGTGATGGCCACGTTGTAGCTCACCTGGTGCACCGCCGGCTGTTCCTGGGCCCGGGCTGGCGCGGCGGCGATGCCGGACGCGGCCAAGGAGAAGACTGCTGCTGCGCTAACTACCCTGCTCTTCATGACGAACTCCCTCGTAATTGAACGGATGCTACGGTTGCGGTTTACAATCCGGTTATGCCTCGTGCCTCTTGCATAGTTTCCGATTAGGCTTTAGCACGATGCGTGCCAGCGCCAGAAACGCGCACCGGCGCTTGTTTTCCGCCGCGGGCGCCCCACTTTTGGTTGAAATAAACACAGATGCCCGTGCCGCGCGCGCCGCGTGCGAGCACACGCACCAATTCAGGCTGCCGTGCACCGCGCTGGTGCGCGGCAGCCGCTTAAGGAAATTGCCCATGAACAACTTCTTCAACGACTTGCAAGGCAAGCTCAACCAGGCTTTGGAAAGCACTCCCGCCAAGGACATCGAACGCAACGTCAAAGCGATGATGACCCAGGGCTTCTCCAAGCTCGACCTGGTGACCCGCGAGGAATTCGACATCCAGACCCAGGTGCTGGCCAAGACGCGCGCCAAGCTGGAAGCGCTGGAACTGCGCGTGGTGGAACTGGAAGCGCGCCTGGCCGCGCAGGGCAAGCCCGCGGCCGCGCCCGCGCCGGAAGGCCCGACCCTGTCCAAGACCTGAGGACGCCGGGCATTCATGGCTGGCGGGAACGACAACATGAATGCAAGCGAGAGCCTCCCCGGCGCGGCGCTGGCGCCGCAGGAGGTGTCGCTCGACGTGCTCCGCGAAAAATACGCGCGGGGGGGCGAGCGTGGGACCGGCGATCTGCGCCTGCGCGTGGCCCAGGCCCTGGCCGCGCTGGAACCGGAACCGGTGCGCGCCGCCATGGCGCGCCGCTTCGTCCTCGCGCAGGAGCAGGGCTTCGTGCCCGCCGGACGCATCTACGCCGCCGCCGGCCTCGCCGGCAAGGCCACCCTCATCAACTGTTTCGTGCAACCTGTCGGCGACGCGATCTCCGGCACCGACCGGGGTTTGCCCGGCATCTACAATGCGTTGACCGAAGCGGCCGAGACCATGCGCCGCGGCGGCGGTGTCGGCTACGATTTCTCCGCCATCCGTCCGGCCGGCGCCCTGGTGCGCGGGACCGGGTCGCGCGCCTCCGGCCCGGTCTCCTACATGGAGGTGTTCGACGCCTCGTGCAGGACGGTGGAGTCGGCCGGGGCCAGGCGCGGCGCGCAGATGGGCGTGCTGCGCATCGACCATCCCGACATCGAGCGCTTCGTCGCGGCCAAGGACGAAGGCGGCTTCACCAATTTCAACCTCTCGGTGGGCGTGACCGACGCCTTCATGCAGGCGCTCGAACGGGACGACGGATTCGACCTGGTACACCGCGCCGAACCGGGGGAGGAAGCGCGGGTCGCCGGGGCGCACCGGCGCGGCGACGGGCTGTGGGTGTACCGCCAGGTACGCGCCCGCACGCTGTGGGACAGCATCATGCGCTCGACCTACAACCATGGCGAACCGGGGGTGCTGTTCATCGACCGCATGAACGCGGAGAACAACCTCTGGTATGCCGAAGAGCTGCACGCCACCAACCCCTGCGGCGAACAACCCCTGCCCTCGTATGGCTGCTGCGACCTCGGTTCGCTCAACCTCACCGCCTTCGTCACGCGCCCCTTCTCGGAAGAAGCGGCGTTCGATTTCGAGCGGATGCGGGAGGTGGCGCACGTGGCGGTGCGCATGCTCGACCTCGTGCTCGACGCCACCGAATGGCCGCTGCCCCAGCAGGCGGCCGAAGCGCGCGCGAAGCGCCGCATCGGCCTGGGCTTCCTGGGGCTGGGCAGCGCCCTGGTGATGCTCGGACTGCGCTACGACGCCGAGGAAGGCCGGTCGTTCGCCGCGCGCGTGGCGCGCGAACTGCGCGACGCGGCCTATTCCGCCTCGGTCGAACTCGCGCGTGAGAAGGGCGCCTTCCCCTTGTTCGACGCGGACAAGTACCTGCGGGGGGCGTTCGCCGCGCGCCTGCCGGAACCGCTGCGCGAGGCCATCCGCCAGCACGGCATCCGCAACTCGCACCTGCTGTCGATAGCCCCGACCGGCACGATCTCGCTCGCCTTCGCCGACAACGCCTCGAACGGTATCGAACCGCCCTATTCCTGGCGCTACCAGCGCAGGAAGCGCATGGCGGACGGCTCCACCCGCTCCTACGAAGTGGCCGACCACGCCTGGCGCCTGTACCGCCAACTCGGACACGACGCGGACGAAGCCAGGCTGCCCCCCTTCTTCGTGACCGCGCTCGGGATGCGCGCGGCCGATCACCTGCGCATGGTGCAGGCGGTGCAGCCATTCATCGACACGTCCATCTCGAAGACGGTCAACATCCCCGAAACCTACCCATTCGACGATTTTCGCAGCCTGTACACGGACGCCTGGCGCGCGGGGCTGAAGGGACTGGCCACCTACCGGCCGAACAGCGTGCTGGGCAGCGTGCTGTCGGCCACGCCTGTCGCTGAGGAAGCGGTGGCGCAGGACGAGGACCCGCTGCGCAAGCGCTTCGAACGCAGGCCCCTGGGCGAGTTGGAATCGGTGACATCGAAAATCGAATACTCGACGCAGGAAGGCCGCAAGTCGATCTACCTGACGGTCAGCTTCCTGCGCGCCGAGGGAAGGTGGGAAGGCCGGCCGGTCGCCATCGAGCGCCCCTTCGAGTTCTTCATGCCCGCCAACCAGCGCACCGGCGGCCAGCAATGGATCACAGCTTCGATGCGGCTACTGTCGATGGTCGCACGTGCCGGGGGGCCGATCGCGCGTGCGCTGGCCGACATGCGCGAGGTGGTGTGGGAGAAAGGGCCGGTGCGCTGCGGCTTCCTGACCCGCGAGGACGGGGCGCAGGTGCCGGTCTATCACGACTCGGAAGTGGCCGCGGTGGCCTTCATGCTGCAGCGGATCCTGATCCGCCGCGGCTTCCTCGACGCGCTCGGCAACCAGGTGCCGGTGCCGGAACTGTCGCGCCTGTTGGCGCTGCGCGAGGGCGGCGTGCTCCCCGGGGCGCAGCCGCATCTGCCCACCGCCGCCGGCGTGCTGCCGGCCGGCGGCGGCGCGAAATGCCCGGAATGCGGCGCGCCTTCGCTGCGCAAGGTGGATGGTTGCACCCGCTGCGACGAGTGCCACTACGTGGGCGAGTGCGGCTGATTCAGGTAGCGCGTGCGGGCTGGAAGATGATCACGGCCATGCCGGCCAGCGCGATGAGCGCGCCGGCGACGTCCCAGCGCGTGGGCACGATCCTGTCCACGCCCCACAGCCACAGGATGGCCACGCCGATGTACACGCCGCCATAAGCGGCATAGGTGCGCCCGGCGGCGGTGCCGTGCAGGGTCAGCAGCCAGGCGAACACGGCCAGGCTGAGCGCGGCGGGTACCAGCAGCCAGGCGGACCTTCCCTCCTTCAACCAAAGCCAGGGCAGGTAGCAGCCGATGATCTCCGCCAGTGCCGTGGCGGTATATAGCAGAAGCACCCGCACCTAGACTTGCCCGGCAGGTTTACGGTGCAGGGTCATGGGCTGGCCCCTGCCCTCCCCTGGCACCACCTGGGCGCGTGGATCGCGCGCGACCATCTGCGCCAGCGTCACGCCGTCCAGCACCGCCAGGAAGGCATTGGTGGCGGCGCCCAGCACTCCTTTCAGCTCGCATCCCGCCGAATACAGGCAACCGGCCGATTCCTTGTCGAAGCAGGAGGCCATGTAGAAGTCGCTCTCGGTCTGGCGCACGACCTCGCCGATGCGGATTTCGGCCGGGTCGCGTCCAAGGCGCAAGCCACCGCTGCGCCCGCGCACCGTCTCGACGAAGCCGAGAATGCCCAGCTGGTGCACGACTTTCGTCAGGTGGTTCTTGGCGATGCCGTGCGCGTCCGCGATGTCGCCAATCGTGACCAGGCGCTCACGGTTCAAGGCAAGGTACATCAGGGTGCGTAGCGCGTAGTCGGTGTAGGAAGTCAATCTCATGGCAAAGCTGGAACCCCGTCATAACAGGCACTGATTTTACATCTTTTCTTCCCTGACTCCCCGCAAGAGAGCATACTGATGGGAACGACATTCTCAAGAACGAACAGATGGACTACCTGCCACTGAAGCACCTGCACATGACTTTCGCCGCGCTGAGCGGCGGCTTTTTCCTGCTGCGCGGCGGATGGATGCTTTCCGGTTCGCCGCTCCTCGAGCGGCGCTGGGTGAAGGTCGCGCCCCACCTCGTCGATACCCTGCTGCTCGCCAGCGCGGTCTGGCTCGTCATCCTGAGCCACCAGTATCCGCTGCAAATGCCATGGCTGAGCGCGAAGGTGGGCGCGCTCCTGGCCTACATCGTGCTCGGTTCGGTTGCGCTCAAGTACGGCCGCAGCCGCTCCACGCGCACCCTGGCCTTTGTCGCGGCGCTGGCATGTTTCGGCTACATCGTCGCCGTCGCCGTCACCAAGAACCCGCTGGTGCTGGGCTGAGCGGCCCATGCTACACAAACACAGAGAAGTCTTACAAAGTAAGTACAAGTTACATTAGATGGGAAACTAAACTGGCGTTTCCGCTCTTTTCCGGCCGCGCCATGCCTACCCTTGCCCTCCTCCTCTCCGTCCGTCGCACGGCCACCCTGCTGGCATTGTCCATCCTTGCCGCTTGCGGCGGCGGAGGCGGTGGAGCCGGCTCCCAGGGCGGCGGCCAGCAACAGGTCCCGGAGCCGGTCCAGCTTGCGACCACCGGTGTCGCCGTGGTCAAGGTCCGCGCGGTTGGCGGGAACTGGGTGGCGCTGGCGGAAAAGCAGACGGTTGCCGGGTCCAGCATTCCGGAGCGGTCCCTGATGTTCCACCGGCCGGCCGCCGAGCCGGTCGTGCGGCAAGCCGCCGCGGGCTGGTCTTTGCTCGACTTCGCACAGCATCCCTCGGGCGACGTGACGGCGGTGCTCGGGACCGACCATGATGTCCGCCTGATCCGCTACGACCGGCGCGGCAAGCTGCTGCACGAGCAGGCATTCACCGATCCGAAGGTAGTGTCCGACCCCTTCATGGACGATCCGATATACGTGCGCAACCCCGCCTCCATGCTGCCTTATATCACCCGCGATGCCGCACGGCTCGCCCCGCTCGGCGAGGACGCGGTTCTTGTGCTGAGGACCGGGAAGAACGCCGTCGTCGCTTACCGGCTCGGTCACGCAGGCTCCGCCTATATGGAGCGCTGGCGCGCCCTGGTGGAGCCCGGCGTACAAATCTACCTGCGGGCGATCATCGGCGGCGGGTTCGACCCTTTCATGTCGCTTGCCAATCCGGGGCACGTGTCGGTGGACGTCAGCGCCAGCGGCCGGATCGCCGTGGCGGTGCATACCGACATGTCCGAACTGGCGCTGGCGCACGCCATTCACTTCGGCGAAGCGGCACCGGGGGACATGCTGTACGGCCTGTATGTGACCGAGCTCGACAGCACCGGCGCGCGTATCGGCACGCGCATCGCGCCCATGCCCGTCCGTCCGGAAATCCATGCGTTGCGCTACCTCGGCGACACGATCGCCGTCGCCGGTCGCCAGCGCACCGCGAGACCCGCGGACGGAGCGGGCTGGGATGCCTACGTGTCGCTGTTCAGGCCGTCATCGGCACCCGTGACGCGGGTGGTCGACGTGGATCGCGGCGACATCATCTTCGATCTGCTGCCCTTGCCCGATGGAGCTATGTTGGCAGCCGGCTCGACCGGCTACACCCAGAACCCCGCCGGTGCCAGCATTTCTGAAACCTCGGCGCCGCTGCTGGCGGTACTCGAGGCCGACGGCTCCCTGAGGCAACGGCTCGCCTTCACCAGCGGGCCGCGCCAGAACCAGGTGCGTTCGCTCGCCGCCTTCGGCGGCGGCTGGCTGGCCGGCGGGCTGGTGAACGGGCCGGGCACCCATTCGGGCGATAGCAATCCTGCCGCCATCGTTGCCGATGGCTATATCCGCGAAGGCAAGCTGTAGCGGAAAGCGAGGCCGCAAGCGCAACTTCGCGTATCTTCGCCGTCGCATATCTGGTTATCGGCGCAAGAAAGCTGTAACCGGGCCGGCAGCACGTTTGGGCATGCGCAAGGAAAGCGAGGCGCCGAGCCTCTAGCATGGTCGGGTCTCCTCATGTCCAGGTCGCCCGATGAGCCTTGCCGTTTTGCGTAGCCGCGCCCTGGCCGGCATGGACGCTCCCGCAGTCAGTGTCGAAGTCCATCTCGCCAACGGCCTGCCCGGCCTGACCATCGTGGGACTCCCCGACGCGGAAGTGCGCGAATCGAAAGACCGGGTGCGGGCGGCCTTGCAGAACTCGGGTTTCGATATTCCGCCACGCCGGATCACCGTCAACCTCGCGCCGGCGGACTTGCCGAAGGAATCGGGCAGGTTCGATCTCGCGATCGCACTGGGCATCCTGGCCGCGTCGAAACAAATCCCTTCCGGTGAGCTGGACCGTTACGAGTTCGCCGGCGAGCTGTCCCTGTCGGGGCGGCTGCGCCCGGTGCGTGGCGCCCTCGCGATGACCTTTGCCATCCAGCGCGGGCAAGACGGCAAGCCACGTGCGTTCGTGCTGCCACAGGCGAATGCGGACGAGGCGGCGCTCGTGCGGGAGGCTGCCATCTACCCTGCGACAACGCTGCTGCAGGTATGCGCCCACTTCTGCTCCAGGGATGAAACAGGCCGCCTTGCCCGCCATCGCGGCGAGGCGCCAGCGGCCACCACGTCGTACCCCGACTTCGCCGATGTCAAAGGGCAGTTGTATGTGAAACGCGCGCTCGAGGTGGCCGCGGCCGGGCTGCATTCGGCGCTGCTCGTGGGTCCGCCCGGCACCGGGAAAAGCATGCTCGCCTCGCGTTTTCCCGGATTGCTGCCCCCGATGAGCGACGAGGAGGCGCTGGAGTCGGCCGCCGTGCAGTCGCTGGCCGGGCGTTTCTCCTTGACTGGATGGAAGGCGCGCCCCTTCCGCAGCCCTCATCACACCACCTCGGGGGTCGCACTGGTTGGCGGCGGCAATGTCCCGCGCCCGGGGGAAGTGTCGCTCGCCCACGGGGGTGTCCTGTTCCTCGACGAACTGCCGGAATTCGACCGGCGCGTCCTCGAGGTGCTGCGCGAGCCTCTCGAGTCCGGCAGCATAACGATCTCGCGGGCTGCGCACCAGGCCGACTTTCCCGCCCGCTTCCAGCTCATCGCCGCGATGAATCCCTGCCCCTGTGGCTGGCTCGGCCATCCATCGGGCAAGTGCCACTGCACGGTGGACGCGGTCCAGCGCTATCAACACCGCATCTCCGGGCCATTGCTCGACAGGATGGACGTGCAGATCGAGGTGCCGGTGATCGATGCGGGGACGATGAGCGCGCAGGCCGACGGCGAAGCGACCGCGGTGATCGCGGCACGTGTGGAAACTGCCTACCGGCGCCAGATCGCGCGGCAGGGAAAAGCGAACCAGTACCTTTGCACACGAGAGATCGACCGCCATTGCAGGCCGGACGATGAAGGGGACAGCCTGCTGCGCGCGGCGATGGAACATCTTCACTGGTCCGGGCGGGCCTATCACCGGGTGTTGAAGGTCGCACGCACAATCGCCGACCTGGACGCCTCTCCCCATGTACAGTCGGCGCATGTGGCCGAAGCGGTGCAATACCGGCGTGGCCTGGGCGGACGATAGGCGCCGGGCCCGGGAGCGCGAGCGCCGCTGGCGAGCGGTGCCGGCCACTGCTACCATCGGTGTATGCGCAAAATTTCTATCCTGACCATCGCCGCGACCTGCCTCGCCGCCCTCAGCCTGGCCGGCTGCAGCCCGGAGTACAACTGGCGCGACTACCGCAGTCCGTCCGCGCCCTACAGCGTGATGTTCCCCAGCAAACCGGCGACCCACACCCGCTCCGTGAATCTGGACGGCCTCAAGGTGGACATGACGATGACGGCGGCCGAGGTCGGCGACAACATGTTCGCGGTGGGCAGCGCGCGGCTGGCCGATCCTGCCCAGGCCCAAGCCGCGCTCGCGGCAATGAAGACGGCGATGGTGCGTAACATCGACGCCACCATCACCAGCGAGCAGGGTGCGGCGGCCGCGCAGGCCGGCAGGGGCCGCACCGTGGAGCAAGGGGCGATCGATATCGTCGCCGAGGGCAGGCGGAACGGCAAACCGCTGCGCCTGGTAGGCCACTTCACCGCCCGTGGCCCACACGTCTTCCAGGTGATCGCGCTCGGGCCGCCAGGCAACTTGCCGCCAGAGCAGGCCGAGCAGTTCATGTCGTCGTTCGAGCTGCGCTAGGCAGGGCCGATGCCACGCGTTCCCGCGCTCGAACTCACCGGTCTTTGCAAGCGCTTCGGCCATCCGGCTGTCGATGGCCTCGACCTGACAGTGCAGTCTGGCGAGCTGTATGCGCTGCTCGGGCCGAACGGGGCGGGAAAGACGACGACGCTGCGCATGGTCGCGGGCCTGCTCGCACCGGATGCCGGGCGCGTGACGGTGCTGGGCAACGACATGGCGGAGGACCCGGCCGCCGCCAAGCGGCGCATGGCCTATCTCCCCGACGATCCCATGCTGTACGGGAAGCTCAAGCCCGTCGAATATCTTGAGTTCGTGGCCGGACTGTGGGCGGTGCCGGGCGAGCTTGCGCAGGAGCGCGCCGCGCGGCTGCTGGAGTGGCTGGGCCTGAGCACGCATCTTCATGAGCTGACGGAGGGCTTTTCGCGCGGGATGAAGCAAAAGCTTGCACTCGCGGGCGCCCTGATTCACGAACCGGAACTACTGATCCTGGACGAACCGCTGACCGGCCTCGACGCGGCCGCCGCCCGGCAGGTGAAGGACTTGCTGCTGGCCCATGTTCAGCAAGGCGGAACCGTCATCTTCAGCACCCACATCCTTGAAGTGGCGGAGCGCCTCGCGCAGCGCATCGGCATCATCCAGCACGGACACCTGATCGCGGAAGGTACGCTGGAGCAACTGCGGGCGCAGACTCCCGGCGCCACGCTGGAGGAGCTGTTCCTGCGCCTGACGGGAACCGCGTGAAGACGGATCCCGGCAGTTCCTGGTGGCTGCTGAGGCACGAAATGCGCCTGGCGTGGTACGACTTCTCGCTCAAGGGCAAGCAGGGCCGGTCGGCGCGCAGGACGGACTGGAAAAGCCTCGGGATCTGGGCGTTTTTGTGGATCGTCCTGCACATCCTCGCGTTCATGGTGCTCGAACAGGCGCCGGACACGGCTGCCCCGCTCGTGGCCCTGCGGCCCGCCATCACTGCGACCCTGCTCGCCACCTTCCTGTTCATGCTCTCCAGTGCGCTCAAGGCGAGCGTGGAGGTCCTGTACGAGCGGGGCGACCTCGACCTGCTGCTTTCCTCACCCTTGCCGTCCCGCAGCATCTTCGCGACCAGGCTCGCCGCGGTTGTCGTGCGCGTTTCCGCCCTCTACCTGTTCTTTCTCGCGCCGTTCGCCAACGCGGGCGCCCTGCTGGGCGGCGTGCGATGGCTCGCGATCTATCCCACGCTCGCGGCCACAGCCGCGCTCGCCGCCTCCACTGCGATGTTGGCCACGCTCATGCTGCTGCGCCTGCTGGGAGCGCGGCGGACCCGCATCCTGGCCCAGGTGCTCGGCGCGGTAGCGGGTGCCGCGCTCTTCCTGCTGTCGCAGGCCTGGGCACTTGCGGATCGCTCAGGCGTGGACGGCGCAGGATCCTGGCCAGGCTCTCTGCTGGAACGGGCGTCGTCCGTCGCGCCGGACAGTGCCGTGTGGCTCCCCGCCCGTGCCGCGATGGGGGAAGCCGGCGCGCTGCTGGGATTGTCGCTGCTGGCGACCGTCGTCGCCGGACTCACCGTGTCCACGCTTCACAAAGCCTTCGTCGAAGGCTTGACGGATACCGCCAGTACCGCCAGGGTGCGGAAGCCCGTCCGTGCTTCATACCGTTTCGGGCGTCCGCTCGGTCTCGCCGTGCTTGCCAAGGAGTGGCGCCTGATCCTGCGCGACACGCATCTGCTGTCCCAGGTGCTGCTGCAACTCCTGTACATGCTGCCCTTGGGCTTCCTGCTGCTCACCAGTGGCGAGTCCGCCTTGCCGGGCCTTGGCGCGGGGCTCACGATCCTGTGCGGTTCGCTCGCGTCCTCGCTTGCCTGGATCATCGTGCTTGCGGAGGAAGCACCTGACCTGATCGGGTCATCACCCGCCAGCGGCCACGCGGTCCGCCGCGCCAAGCTGGCGGCATCGGCCTTGCCGCCGCTGGTGCTCGCATCACCAGTGCTGGTGTGGTTGCTCGTTATGAATCCCGTTTCCGGCGCCATCGTCTGCTTCACGGCAACCGGGACCGTTGTCGGCGGCAGTCTCGTTCCCGCATGGAGCGGACGTGCCGTACGCCGCGACGAATTCAAGTCTCGCGGCAAGCGCAATCTGATGAGCAACCTGCTGGAAGCATCGAGCTTGTTCGCCTGGGGCGGTGTCGCCTTTCTCCTGCTCAGGCTCGCCTCTCGCCATCCCCTATCCGGTCCTTCGACAGCAGGGGCGGCCGCGCTGGTGATGCTTGCGGTATCGATACCCTTGCTGGCCTGGCTGACACGAGGGCGGCGGCACTAGTTTGTAGGGCAAGCACGTGCTCGTGATGCCATCCGGCGCCAGTCGTGTTATCGTTTAATCACGAACCAACCTATGCAGGAATTCCTATGCTTATCACCTTTCGATCCAAGGCAGCCGCGGACGTGCTGATGTACCAGGAGCATGCGAAGCGCATCCTCGACCTGTTCAACAAGGACAGCGAGCGAGGCGTCATCACGGCTGAGGAAGCGGGACGGGCTGTGAGTATTCTCGAACATGAAATCGAGGAAAGCCGGAAGCATCAGTCCACGGATGATATCGAGCAGGACATCAAGGCGCATCACGGCGAGCGAGAAGACCACGACCACGAGCCGATCCAGCCCGTGAGCTTTTCGACGCGCGCCTATCCGCTACTGGAAATGTTGCGAGCGGCGCGAGATCAGGGCCGCGACGTCGTCTGGGGGGTCTGATCGCGTCGCAGGTCGGCCTTGGTCATCCGTTGGCGCCAGAGTTTGCTTACCGCACGGCGCCCACATGAAGCGGATGAAGTGGACGAAACCAAGGTCAACAAACGCGGCCCGGTCGCTGAAGCCCGGGCCGTCGCTTGAAATCTAGCAGACCACTTAGCGGTTCCCCTTGTTCGGCTTGCTCGCTGCGTCCGTAGGCTGCTCCTCAGGCCGCCCCATTGGCTGCCTCTCTCCTCCAGAACCGGACTGGGCCGATCCTGATGGGCCGATCGGCGACTCCTGCGAGCCGGCGTGCTGGTACTGTTCAAGTCCCCCATAGCCTGACTGACGGGGTTCTCCAAGTCGTTCCTCTTCAGCGCGTTCCTGAATCCGCTGTCCCTGCTGGCGCGCGCTCCAGCCACCTTGCTGATTGCCCGGTCCACCGCGCCCAGCCGTGTTGCCCTGGTTGTTTTTCAGACGTTTGGATTTCGTGCTCATGTTCCTATCCTCCTGTGAGACGCATGCTTGCGCCGACAGGGCCATCATGAGCGGCATGGCGGGAAGGGTGTATAGGATTCGGGAACGGGCCCTTGTAGGATGCGACCGACCGTTCCTGAATCGATCAACCCAAAGCAAAAAACCCCCGCCGGCGCTCAGGCCAACGGGGGTTTTTCTTATAACTAGCCTGACGATAACCTACTTTCACACTGGTTGCAGCACTATCATCGGCGCAAAGTCGTTTCACGGTCCTGTTCGGGATGGGAAG
>FWWL01002994.1_pt1 | contig 32489 bp, 28 predicted proteins | sample 2228331 | NCBI WGS metagenome assembly FWWL01 (sample SAMEA103939775, study PRJEB20133) | metagenome
TCGCGCCGCCCGCTGGCGCGACCCCTCCGGCGCCGCCGACCGGGGTCACACCGCCGCCCGCCGGGGACGAGCCGCCTCCCGCGCCCACGGGTGACCCCAAGCTCTGATCGGCCGTGCACCGGGGCGCGCCCCTCCGCGCCGGAAGGCAGGCGCGGGGGAGGCGTCCACTAGAGTGTGACCGTGTCCGAATCCGCCACTGTCTCGCGCAGCGTCCCCCTTGCGGACGGTGAGCTGTCTCTGCAGTGGTCCGAGCTCACACATCGCGGCCGGCGTCGCGAGATCAACCAGGACGCCGTCCTGACCCTGTACCCGCTGTTCGTCGTGGCCGATGGCATGGGTGGACACATCGGTGGGGAGATCGCGAGCGCCAGCGCAGTCGATCGCCTCCGCGCCGTCGCTGAGAAGGGCGATGTCTCGCCGAAGACGATCGAGAAGGCCCTGGCCCGGGCCGTCGCCGACATCGCGGGCCACCCCGAAGCGACCGACGAGGGCACCGGGACCACCGTGACAGGTGTCTACCTCGACACCACGACACCCGAACCCACCTGGGTCACCCTGAACATCGGCGACTCCCGCGTTTATCTCTTCCGCGACGGTGGGCTCGCCCAGGTGACGACGGACCACTCGGTGGTGCAAGAGCTCATGGCGGCCGGGCGTCTCACTCCCGAAGAGGCGGAGAATCACCCGTACGGCAACGTGATCACCCGCGCGGTAGGCCCGAGCGACGGCGTCGCGCCCGATTACGTCCGCCTCGACGTGGTCGACGGTGACCGGTTCGTCGTCTGCAGCGACGGGCTGACGAAAGAACTCACGGATTACGGCATTCTGCACTTCCTCTTGCAGCACGCGGATCCGACCGACGCGGCTGATGCCATGCTCGAGGCCGCACTCGAGAACGGCGGCCGCGACAACGTCACGATCGTCGTGCTGAATGTGCAGCGCACAGTCTCCTCCCCAACGACCGACTGACGCACGTCATCCACCGATCTGTCTCCCGCCTCCCCGCGGCGGACACCGACACGCTTGACTGCGGCGGTGCGCTCAGACGACATCGACCTCGACACCGACGGACCCCTGCGACTGCCTGATCCCCCGCCGGAGGCACCGCGACCGCCTCTTCCGCTGCTCTCCGCCGTGGTTCCGGTGATCGGCGCCGTCGCGCTGTGGATGCTGACCGGTTCGATCTACGCGCTGTGGTTCGCGGCGCTCGGACCATTGCTCGCGCTCGCAGCGCTCGGTGACGGTCTGCGCGGACGGCGGAAGAGCCGGCGGACCGCGCGGCGCGATGCGGAGCGGCTCGCGGACGCCGTGTCGGCCGCGGTGGATCAGCGTCACGCGGGGGAGCGGCGTGCGCGGTGGGCGCGGCATCCCGACACTCTGGGGTACGCGAGTGATCCCGCGGAGATCTGGCGCCCCGTACCCGGACGAGCCGACGCGGTGGTGATCGGACGCGGCCTCGGAGCGAGCGATCTGCGCCTGGAGGGGGCGCCGCGCACCGAGCGTGAGCGTGCCATACGGCAGGCGGCACGTGCGCTCGCCGATGCGCCGATCGTCATTCCCCTGAGAGCGGGGATCGCCGTGGCCGGGCCTCCCGTGCTCGCCGCCGCGGTCGTCCGCGCGCTCGCGTTGCAGATCTGCCTCGCGCAGGCACCGGGCGAGGTGCGCGTCGCGGGACCGGGGCTTCCGGAAGGGCTTCCGCACGCCGAGGCGACGAGAGGCGCACTCCTCTACGTCGGCGATGGTGGGCGGGCGCTGCCGGCGGGTGTCGACATCCCGGTGATCCGCCTCGAGGAGGGCGCGCCCCCGCCCCCGCGGTGCGCCGCGGTGCTGACCGTGCTCTCACCGCGGAGTGCCCGGCTCGATCACGCCGGGCGCTCGCAGAGCGTCGAGGTCGAGGCGGTGTCGATCGAGCAGGCCGAAAGGCTGGTGGAGATTCTCGCCGAGCGCGCTCAGCGATCACTCGGGCAGCGGGCGGATGCGGCGACGGCGCTCGCCGAGGTGTTCCAGGCGGCGCCGTCATCCGGCGGGCTTTTGTCGGCGCCGATCGGGGTGGCCGCGGGCGAGCCGGTCGTGATCGATCTGGTCGAGGACGGACCGCACGCCGTCGTCATCGGCGTGACCGGCTCGGGAAAGAGCGAACTGCTCACCACGTGGATCGCGGGGCTCTGCCGTGGACGATCCGCGCAGGAGGTGAGCTTGCTCCTCGTGGACTTCAAGGGCGGCCGGACTTTCGATTCGCTCGTCGGTCTTCCGCACGTCACGGGTGTGCTGACCGATCTCGACGACGCGCAGGCGGTTCGCGCGGTCGAGAGTCTGCACGCCGAGATCCGTCACCGCGAACGGACGCTGGCCGAGCACGACGCGCGCGATATCGCTGGCGTCGCCGGAGTTCTGCCCCGCCTCGTGATCGTCGTCGACGAGTACGCCGCCCTCGTCGCGGCGCATCCCGGCCTGCATGATCTCTTCGGCGACATCGCCGCGCGCGGGAGGGCGCTGGGCATGCACCTCATCCTGGCCTCGCAGCGTGCGGCCGGATCGTTTCGCGAGGGGGTTCTGGCCAATGCGCCGCTGCGCATCGCGATGCGGGTGACGGATGCCGCGGACTCGCGCGCGGTGCTCGGTACCGATGACGCCGCGCACCTGTCCGGTCTCGCGCACGCCCGTGGCCTGGCGCTCGTGCGGCGCGCCGCCGACCTCGCACCGCTCACGGTACGCGTGGCGCTCTGTGCGCCCGAGACCATCGCCGACCTCATCACGGCATCCGCGCCGCAGCGTGCGCGTGCGCCGTGGCTCCCCGCGCTCCCGGAACGCGTGCCGCTGGCAGGGGTGAGCAGGGCGGGGGAGATCATCCTCGGCCGCGTGGACGACCCCTCGGCGCAGCGGCAGCCGCTGCTGCGACTCGGCGCCGACGGTGGCGGATTCGCGGTCGTCGGGAGCGCCGGATCGGGCAAGACCACGCTCCTGCGTGCCGTCGCCGCTCAGGCGGGCTCGGTGGTGTGGGTGTCCGCGGACCTCGAACACGCGTGGGATGCGCTCGCCGGGATCGACGATGTCGAGCGTGGTACGACCGTGATCGTCGACGACGCCGATGTGGTCGCGGCGCGCCTCGGTCTGGAGTACGCGGCGGAATGGCTGGGGATGCTCGAGCGCACTGCCCGCGAGGCGCGCGGCCGCGACATCCGACTGGTGTTCTCGACGGCGCGACTCAGCGGCGCCGTCGCCCGCGCGGCGGATCTCCTTCCGCAGCGCGCGCTGCTGATGCTCCCCTCCCGGGCCGACCATGTCGCGGCGGGCGGCGACGCGGGGGACTTCCTGGTGGATCTCCCGCCGGGACGCGGCCGGTGGGCGCGCCGACTCGTGCAGTTCGTCGACGCCCCGGCCGTCGCAGTCACCGTCCCGCCGGTCCCGGCGTGGATCCCGGGGCCGCACCCGCTCGGGATCGTCGCCCCGGCGGGGGCCCGCACGCGCGGATTTCTCGCGTGGTGCGCGAGCGTCGGCATCCCCACCCGTCCCGTCGACGAACCGGGAGCGACGCCCGTGCCGGGCGTGCTGCTGTGGGGGAGTCCCGAAGTCTGGCTCGGGCGGTGGGCGGTGCTCGCGGCGTGCCGCGCCGAAGGTGAGCTGATCGTCGACTCCGCCTGCGCAGCCGAATACCGCACGCTCACGGGGCGGCGCGAGCTCCCGCCTTTCGCAGCGCCTGGCGTCGACCGCGCGTGGCGCCTGAGCCCGGAGGCCCCTGTGTCCCGCGTGCGCCTTGTCTGAGCCGGTTCGCCCGGAACAGTGGGCGCACATGGATGCGTCCGCCCGCCGAAGGGGCAACATGCGGCCATTTTTGAGCGCACGGCGCGGCGGCTCAGCCCAGGATCTCAGCCAGAGGTGCGGGCTCGAGTCCGTGCGCCGATGCGACGCCGGGGTTCACGACCCGACCACTCGCGACGTTGAGGCCGGCGGCCAACGCCGTGTCGGCGGCGAGCGCTGCGCGCCAGCCGCTCCCCGCGAGACGGCGGATGTAGGGGAGCGTCGCATTCGTCAGCGCTGAGGTCGAGGTGTTCGGCACGGCGCCGGGCATGTTCGCCACGCAATAGAAGACGCTTCCGTGCACCGGGAAGGTCGGCTCTGCATGGGTCGTCGGACGCGTATCGGCGAAGCATCCGCCCTGATCGACCGCGATGTCCACGAGCACCGAGCCCGGCCGCATCCGCGCGACCATGTCGTTCGTGACGAGCTTCGGGGCTTTCGCGCCCGGAATGAGGACTGAGCCGATCACGAGGTCGCTGCCGACGACGGCACGATCGAGATCGAGCGGGTTCGATGCCGCCGTCTTCACCCGCCCCTGGAAGTGATCGTCGAGGAAGCGCAACCGCTGGATGTTGGTGTCGAAGATCGTGACATCCGCGCCGAGACCTGCCGCGATCAGGGCTGCGTTGGCGCCCGCGACCCCGCCGCCGATCACGGTGACGGCCGCCGGTCGGGTACCGGGCACACCGGACATGAGAAGCCCGAGGCCTCCCGCTGAGCGCATGAGCGTCGCCGCGCCGACGGTCGGCGCCAGGCGGCCCGCAACCTCGCTCATCGGAGCCAGCAGGGGCAAGCCGCCGCCCGGAAGTTCGACGGTCTCGTACGCGATCGCGGTGATCCCGGAGGCAACGAGGCGCTCGGTCAACGGGCGGTCGGCCGCCAAATGCAGATACGTGAACAGCACGAGGTCGTCGCGGAAATAGCCGTACTCGCTCTCGATCGGCTCCTTGACCTTGAGGAGCAGTTCGGCGCGCGCCCAGACCTCAGCGGCATCATCGACGAGCACGGCGCCGGCGGCGGAATACTCGGCATCCGTCATCGACGACCCGGCGCCCGCACCGCTCTGGACCAGCACGTCGTGTCCGGCGGCGACGAGGTCGTGCACGCCCGCCGGTGTGAGGGCGACTCGGTACTCGTTGTTCTTGATCTCGGTGGGAACACAGATGCGCATGACTACCCTTTCTGCGCCCCTGCCTCCTTCTGGGAGGGCGACGCGGCTACACCGTCGGCCGGATGGACCCGACGCCCTGTCCGCCGCCCGAAACGGTCAGCGGAAGCTCTGCCATGGTGGCGGCGATCTCGGCAGCCGGCACGGCGCCGACGCGGGCGAGGAGCGCGAGGGCGATCGCCGCCTTCGCACGGTCACCGCCGTCGAGCACTTTGAGGGCCACGGTGGTGCCGTTCGGGGCCACCATGACCTGGACGCCCTCGGCGCCGCCCTTCGCGAAGACACCGAGGCGTTCGATCATGATCGTGTCCTGCCCGCCCGGGCCGTCGATCGCCCACGGGTGGTCGCGGACGGCGCGTACGAGTGTCCCGGCGGTGCGGTGCAGCGCGAACGGTGAGCGTTCCGACGAGGTGCCGATGCGGTGGATGGCGCGTCCGAGTGCCGACAGGCTCATCGCGTGGACGGGAGCGCCGCATCCGTCGATCGCCGTGGTCGTGATCCGCGACCCGGTGAGGCGTTCGATCACTTCGCGGATGTGGACCTGGAGCGGATGGGTGGGCGCAAGATAAGTCGCGGTGTCCCAGCCGTTCGCGACGCACGTGAGGAGCATGGCGGCATGCTTGCCGGAGCAGTTCATGCGGATGCGGGACGGTTGGCTGAGTTCGCGCACGAGTTCGTCACGCGTCCCGCGGTCGGTGGGCCAGGCGGCCGGGCACTGCAGATCGTCTTCGCCGAGACCGGCTGTCTCGAGGATGCTGCGGACGACGGCCACGTGACGATCGGTTCCCGAGTGGCTCGCGGTCGACAGGGCGAGGCGCTCGCCGTCCAGACCCGCACCCGCGGAGGCGCACGCCAGGGCTTGCAGCGGCTTGAGGCTCGACCGGGGCAACACCGGTGTCTCGACGTCGCCGAGCGTGAGGACGGGCACGCCGTCCGGGCCGAAGACGATGGCGGCCCCCGCATGGCGCGATTCGACGAATCCGTTGCGCTCGACCACGGCAAGCTCCACCGACGACGCCACACTCACGGTTCCGCTCACGACTGCCACCGCGCCAGCCTACCGCCCGGGTTCGGCCCTGCCGGAGAGAGCCTGTGTGCGGCGTGGCAGACTGGCCGCATGATCGGGCAGCACAACTATCGCCTGCGCAGCCGCTGGGACGGCAACCGGGGCACGGGGACGAGCGGGTATCGGGACTACGACCGTTCGGTGACTGTCGAGATCGAGGGAAAGCCGCCTCTCGCCGCCTCCGCCGACCGTCCGTTCCGCGGCGACGCCGCCAAGTGGAACCCCGAGGATCTGCTCCTGGCGGCCCTCAGCGAGTGCCACCTGCTCTCCTACCTCTATGCCTGCGTGCAGGCCGGCGTGGTCGTCGTGTCCTACGAGGATGCCGCGACCGGAACGATGGTCGAAGACGGGCGAGGCGGGGGCGCCTTCACCGACGTGCTGTTGCAGCCCACCGTCGTGGTGGCCGAAGCATCCATGATCGAGGCGGCGCACGCGGCGCACGTGCAGGCGCATGCGCAGTGCTTCATCGCCAACAGTGTGAACTTCCCCGTGCGCCACGAGGCGACGGTCACCGCCGCTCGTGCGGAAGCACCTGCTTGAGTCGCTGGACCGGATTGGCCGCGGGGGCCTCGTTGTAGGCGTCCGCGAGTTCTTGGCCTGACAGGGCGTGGATCGCCGCCATGATCTCGTCGGTCGCGAGCCGGCGCGCGCGACCGGATGTCGCCGGGCCGTGCGCGGAGAGGTCGATGGGCTCGCCGTAGCGGACCGTGACGCGGGGGGACATTCGCGGCCACTTCGCGCCGACGGGCATGGCCTCGTTCGTTCCCACGAGACCCACGGGGACGACCTGCGCGCCGGTCTCCAGAGCGAGGAACGCCACGCCGGTGCGCCCCTTGTACAGGCGCCCGTCGAGGGACCGCGTCCCTTCCGGATAGAGGGCGATCGCGCGTCCCGACGCCAGGATGCGGCGCTGCTGGTCGAGGGCTTCGAGGGCTGCCTGGCCGGCGCCGCGTTCGACGGGAGTCGCGCCGATCGCGGTGAAGAAGTTCCGGCTGAACCACCCGGACAGTCCCGAGCCCTCGAAATAGGTCGATTTGGCCAGGAAGTACACGGGGCGGGGCGCGAACGCCGGGATGAGGAAGGAGTCGATGAACGACAGGTGGTTGCTCGCGAGAATCACCGGGCCCGTGCGGGGGACGTTGCGCCGTCCCTCGATGCGGGGGCGGTAGATCATCCGGGCCAGCGGGGCGAGCAACCAGCGGATGACGTAGTAGGTCGCTCCGACACCGGATACGCGTTCGGGAGCGGGCGCGGCCTCGTCGGGCGGAGTCTCCTGCTCTTCAGTCACTACAAGAGGTTACTCCCGATTCATGCCGCGCCCGGTATGGGAGCCTCACAGCCCCGACAGAAGAAACTACGACAGGATGGAAAAGCACCCCGTCAATCCACCCGTGAGGTTTCTCGTGCGTCTGCGCCCGTTCGCCGCCCTGTCCGTCGCCGCCGTTGCGGCTGTTCTGCTCGCCGGTTGCGCCGGCGGAGGTGAGGACTCGGCCACGCCGAGCGCCACCGGAGGGGTTGCCGGCGATCTGTGTTCTGCCGCGGCGCCGAGTGGAGACATCTCGGACGGCATTTCCGCGTCCGGCGATATCGGGTCCGTGCCGACGTTGGACTTCGCGAAGCCGATCGACATCGACGGCCTGACGATCGAGCGCACGGTCATGGTCGAAGGAGACGGTGAGCCGCTCGTTGCAGGCGACTTCGTGAACTATGCCGCCACGATCGTGGACGGGGTGACCGGCGACGTGCTGTCACAGACCGGCTACACGGCGGGGGAGGTTCTCCCCGAGCAGGTCTCGCCGGAAAGCGGCGGACAGATCTTCGGGTGCGCCACGGTGGGCTCCCGATTGGCGCTCGCGGCGGCCACCTCCGATGAGGCCAACCCCTCGCTCCTCTACGTCATCGATGTGCTCGGTGTCACGCCCACGGCCGCCTGGGGTGAGGCGCAGGATCCCGTCGCGGGCCTGCCGACGGTCACTCTCGATGAGTCCGGGGCGCCTACGATCACGATCCCGGATGCCGAACCGCTCGCCCAGACGACGGTCGTCGACCTCAAGAAGGGCGACGGCGCGACCGTCGCGCCGGGCGACCAGGTGTTGCTGCAGTACCGGGGTGTGCGGTGGTCGAACGGTGAAGAATTCGACTCGACGTGGTCCAAGGGCGGCGTGCCCATCCCGCTCGGCACGACCCAGGTCGTGGACGGCTTCCGCCAGGCGTTGGAGGGTCAGACGGTCGGCTCGCAGGTGTTGGTCAGTATGACTCCTGCCGACGGCTACGGCGAGGGTGAGATCAACACCACGGATCTGAAGGGTGACACGCTCGTCTTCGTGGTGGACATCCTCGGTACCGCGACGCCGGCTCCCGCCGCAGCTCAGTAGAGCTCCTGGGTAGGCTGACGGCATGCGCCGCATCCTGATCCTCGGTTCGACCGGCTCGATCGGCACGCAAGCCCTCGACGTCATCCGCTCGCGGCGTGAGCGGTTCGAGGTCGTGGGTCTCGCCGTCGGTCACGACACGGAAACCCTGGCTGCCCAGGCCGCCGAGTTCGGTGTCGTGCACACGGCTGTCGGCGCCGATGAGGCCGAACAGCTCGTGCGCGATGTGGATGCCGACGTCGTCCTCAACGGCATCACCGGCTCCGTCGGACTCGGCCCGACGCTCGCGGCACTCGAGTGCGGACGCACGCTCGCCCTGGCGAACAAGGAGTCGCTCATCGTCGGCGGGGAGCTGGTCAGTCGGCTCGCCGCACCGGGGCAGATCGTGCCCGTCGATTCGGAGCACTCGGCGATCGCGCAGGCGCTACGCGCCGGCGCACCTGCGGAGGTGCGCCGGCTCGTGCTGACGGCATCCGGGGGGCCCTTCCGGGGGAGTACGCGCGACGAGCTGTCGGCTGTCACACCTGCGGAAGCGCTCGCTCATCCCACGTGGGACATGGGTCGGGTCGTCACGACGAACTCCGCGACGCTCGTGAACAAGGGTCTCGAAGTGATCGAGGCCCACCTGCTGTTCGGCGTGGACTACGACGCGATCGACGTCGTCGTGCACCCGCAGTCGATCGTCCACTCGATGGTCGAGTTCGTCGACGGTTCGACCATCGCCCAGGCCTCACCGCCGGATATGCGGCTACCGATCTCGCTCGGACTGGACTGGCCGCATCGGGTGGGGGGGGTCGGCGTGCCGCTGGACTGGACCCGTGCGCAGACGTGGACGTTCGAGCCGCTCGACGAGACGGCGTTCCCCGCGGTTGCACTGGCGGGTCAGGTCGGTCGCGCCGGCAGCACCTACCCGGCAGTCTTCAACGCGGCGAACGAGCAAGCCGTCGATGCCTTCCACGAGGGACGATTGAGCTTCACCGGCATCGTCGACACGGTCTCCGCGACCGTGGACGCCCACGACGCGCCCGCGGTGCTGTCTCGAGAGGCGCTCGCCGATGCGGAGAGCTGGGCGCGCCGCGCGGCCGACGCGCGCATCGCGCGCGCCTGAGGCCGCGGACCCGAGTGTCGACGACGCGGATCGGCCCGCCGGGGGGCGGCAGGCCGATCGCTGCACGTCGTCGTGCGACTGATCGGCGTCGGGGGAACCGCGATCAGTACGTCGGCAGGCCGTGCGCGCGGAATTGTGCCCGCACGCGCTCGGTCAGCTCGGGTGCGGGCGCCGGCGTTCCGTCGAGCTCATAGCGACGGCCCAACGCATCCCACTTGTCACGACCCATCTGGTGGAACGGCAGGACCTCGACCCGTGTCACCATGCCGGGCCGGATGAGGGCGAGCGAGGCTGCGTACTCCGCGACCTTCTCCACGTTGTCGACGTCGTCGGTGAGGCCCGGCACCAGCACGAAACGGATCCAGACCTCGGGTCCGTCCGCGCGCTTGGCGAGTCGGCGTCCGAACTCCAGCGTGGGTTCGAGTTCACGCCCGGTGACTTTCCGATACGTGTCGGGGTTGCCGCTCTTGACATCGAGGAGCACGAGATCGACGTCGTCGAGCATCGCATCCGTCGCCGCAGCGCCGAGATAGCCCGACGTGTCCAACGCCGTGTGCACGCCGAGTTCTTTCGCTCCGCGAAGGATGCGCGCGGCGAACGCGGGCTGCATGAGCACCTCGCCGCCGGAGAGCGTGATGCCGCCGCCGGTCGCGCGGAAGACCGCGAGATAGCGGCGGATGCGGGTCAGCAGCTCGTCGCTGGTGACGCTCCGCCCGTTCTTCATGGCCATCGTGTCGGGGTTGTGGCAGTACAGGCACTGAAGCGGGCAACCGCTGAGGAACGTCGTCAGGCGGGTCCCGGGACCATCGACCGCGGTCACCAGCTCCCACGAATGGACCGATCCGAGGCGTCCTTCGCGCATCGCCGTGAGGCGGTCGTGGTGTGAAGCGTCCGAGGTGGTGAGCCCATCGAGACCGGCGCCCGCGCGCCGCAGCGCGGGCGCCTGGAGGGGGACCTCCAGGCGCACCGCGTCGGCGGGGACGTCGCTCTTCACCGCGACGTCACACTCGGGGCGACGCAGGATCGTCGCAGCCATGTCATCGACTCTCTCTGTTGATCCCGCGCGTCAGATCGCGCCGTGGAATGTGCGCGACAGGACATCGAGCTGCTGCTCGCGCGTCAGTCGCACGAAGTTCACGGCGTAGCCGGACACACGGATCGTCAGCTGCGGGTAGTTCTCGGGGTGCTCCATGGCGTCTTCGAGAGTGTCCCGGTTGAGGACGTTGACGTTCATGTGGTAGCCCTGAGAACCGACGTAGGCGTCGAGAAGACCCGCCAGGTTGGCGATCTGCTCGTCCTTCGTCCGGCCGAGACCAGAGGGGACCACCGTGTTGGTCAGCGAGATGCCGTCCTGAGACTGGTCGTACGGCAACTTGGCGACCGACAGCGCCGAAGCCAGCATCCCGTGGGTGTCGCGGCCGTTCATCGGGTTGGCACCCGGAGCGAAGGGCTCTCCGGCGCGGCGGCCGTCGGGCGTGTTGCCGGTGGCCTTGCCGTAGACGACGTTCGACGTGATCGTCAGCACCGACTGGGTCGGCATGGCGTTGCGATACATCGGGTGACGACGGATCTTCGCCATGAACCGCTCGACCAGGTCAACGGCGATGTCGTCGGCGCGGTCATCGTCGTTGCCGTACGTCGGGTACTCGCCCTCGGTGATGTAGTCGACCACGACACCGCGATCGTCGAACACCGGGGTGACCGAGGCGTACTTGATCGCGGACAGCGAGTCGGTCGCGACGGAGAGTCCGGCAATGCCGCAGGCCATCGTACGCAGCACGTCCTTGTCGTGGAGCGCCATCTCGAGGCGTTCGTAGGCGTACTTGTCGTGCGACCAGTGGATGCAGTTGAGCGCCTCGACGTAGGTCTCCGCGAGCCAGTCCATCGTGAGGTCGAACCGGGCCATGACGTCATCGAAGTCGAGTCGTCCCTCGGCGACGGGCGCCGCAACGGGGGAGATCTGCTTGCCCGAGACCTCGTCGCGGCCGCCGTTGATGGCGTAGAGGAGGGTCTTGGCGAGGTTCACCCGAGCGCCGAAGAACTGCATCTGCTTGCCGACGCGCATGGGACTCACGCAGCACGCGATCGCGGCATCGTCGCCCCACGCGGCACGGATGATCTCGTCGGACTCGTACTGTACGGCCGACGTGTCGATCGACACCTGCGCGCAGTAGTCCTTGAAACCCTGCGGAAGGCCGGGGCTCCAGAACACCGTCATGTTGGGCTCGGGAGCCGGGCCCAGGTTGTACAGCGTCTGCAGATAGCGGAACGAGTTCTTCGTCACGAGAGCGCGTCCGTCCTCGCCCATTCCGCCAATCGTCTCGGTGACCCACGTGGGGTCTCCCGAGAAGAGCGCGTCGTACTCGGGGGTGCGCAGGAACCGGACGATGCGGAGCTTGATCACGAAGTCGTCGATGATCTCCTGAGCTTCGGACTCGGTGATGAGGCCCGCGGTGAGGTCGCGCTCGATGAACACATCGAGGAAGGTCGAGGTGCGGCCGAGCGACATCGCCGCGCCGTTCTGCTCCTTGACGGCACCGAGATACGCGAAGTACAGCCACTGGACGGCTTCACGGGCCGTCTTGGCGGGGCCGGAGATGTCGACGCCGTAGGAGGCAGCCATCTGCTTGAGCTCGCCGAGCGCGCGGATCTGCTCTGCGTGCTCTTCGCGCATCCGCACGACTTCTTCCGTGAACGGCGTCGTGTCGAGGCCGAGCTTGTCGACCTTCTTGGCGGCGATCAGCGCGTCGACGCCGTAGAGCGCGACGCGGCGGTAGTCGCCGATGATGCGGCCACGGCCGTAAGCGTCGGGAAGACCCGTGATGATGTGCGAGCTGCGCGCGGCACGGACGTTGGGGGAGTACGCGTCGAAGACACCCTCGTTGTGGGTCTTGCGGTACTTCGTGAAGACCTCTTTCAGGCTCTCGTCAACCTCGTAGCCATACGTGTTGAGCGCGCCTTCGACCATGCGCCAGCCGCCGTTGGGCATGATCGCTCGCTTGAGCGGCGCGTCGGTCTGCAGACCGACGATGAGGTTGTCATCGTCACTGATGTAGCCGGGCGCGTGCGCAACGATGCTCGCGGGAGTGTGGGTGTCGACATCGTAGATGCCCTTTTCGCGCTCTTCCGGGAACATGTCGCTCAGCGTCGACCACACACGCGTCGTGCGGTCCGTGGGGCCGGCCAGGAACGTCGCGCTACCGGTGTAGGGCGTGTAGTTGCGCTGGATGAAGTCGCGGACGTCGATGTCGTCCTGCCACGGTCCGGTGGTGAATCCGGTCCAGGCGGCGGGCTGCACATCTTGTGCGGCGGGGGTGAGAGTAGTCATCGGGATCGCTTCCTTATCCTCGTGGGATCGGCTCTTCAAGGGAGTCGTGCTCTCAGGTTAAACCTTGTGGTCCGACCACACCGGAAGGTGCACGGAATCGACAATGAAAACGTCGATGACGGCAAGATTCTCGTAGTCAGTCCACAAGCATCCCGCTCTCGGAATGGTGTCAGGACAGCGGGCGTGTGGGGTCCGAAAGCGGGGTCGACTCATCCGGGTACGGAACATGCCACGAGGGCTCCGGGACGGCCCAGCCCGCATCGCGCAGCGCGCGCCGCGCGAGCTCTCGCGCCGAGTAGGGCGTGCGGACGCCGCGGATGTCGCGGTAGTCCTGATGGCCGGGACCGGCCCACAGGACGGCATCACCGTCACCGACGAGCTTCACCGCTTCGAGGATCGCGCGCTCCGGGGGTGAGTACTCGTAGATTTCGGCATCCGGCTGCGCGCGCCGAGCGCCTTCGATGAGGGCGCGCCGGATCTCATCCGGATCCTCGTGGCGAGGGTGGTGGTCGGTGACGATCAGGACGTCGCTGCCGAGCACGCCCGTGCGCCCCATGTCGTGGCGTTTGGTCTTGTCACGGTCGCCATCGGCGCCGAACAGCATGACGACGCGTCCCGGTGTCACGCGCCGGACGGCGGCGAGCGTCTTCTCGAACGCATCCGGAGAGTGGCCGAAATCGACGTAGACGGCAGGACCGTCATCGCCCGAGACCCGTTGTGTGCGTCCCGGGAGATGGGCGTCGATTCGGCGACCGCCGAGAGCCGCGACAAGCCGCGACCAGTCGTAGCCGGCCTCGAGCAACATGACGATTGCGAGCCCGGCATTGGCGGCCATGTGCCGACCGATCACCGGGACCGTGGTCGTCAGCGTCCCGGCGGGACCTGTGAGGGTGAACTCGGTGCCGTCCTGGCGCTCGGCGACGATGTGCACGGTCCAGTCGGCGGGAGTCTCGGGATCGGTGGCGATGTCCGGCGTGATGATGGTCACGACGGGCACATCGCTGCGAGCGGCGACCTCGGCTCCGTAGCTCGAATCGAGGCACACGACACCGCGACGCGCGCGATCGGGGCGGAAGAGCGGGAGTTTCGCCTCGAAGTACTCGCGCATGTCGGCGTAGTCGTCGAGGTGATCATGGGTGAGGTTCGTGAAGCCCGCGACATCGAAGACGATGCCGTCGACACGGTGACGGCTGAGGGCCTGTGCACTCACCTCGACCGCCACAGCCTCGACTCCGCGCTCGCGCATGAGCGCGAGAAGTGCGTGGAATTCGCTCGCTTCGGGGGTCGTCAAGCGCGAGACGATGACCTCGCCGGCGATGTGTCGTTCGGCGGTGGAAGACAACCCGGTGACGACATCGAGCTGGCCGAGGATGCCCTCGAGGAGATGCGAGACACTCGTCTTGCCGTTGGTGCCGGTCGTCGCGAGGAGCACCGGCAGGTCTTCGGACGTTGCGTAGACCCAGGCCGACAGGTCGCCGAGGATCGCGCGCGGGTTCGCTACGACGACGATCGGCAGCCCGGCCGGGGCGGCGATGGCGGCGCCGGCGGCATCCGTCACGATCGCGACGGCACCCTTCTCGGCTGCGGTCATCGCGAATTCGGCGCCGTGACGGTTGACGCCCTGGATCGCGACGAATGCCTCGCCGGCGCGGAGGTCGGCGGTGGCGAGGGTGAGGCCGGTGAGGATGACGCCTGATCCGTCGCCCTCGATGCGGCTGTCGAACCGCTCGGCGAGCTCCACGAGGAATCGCTCCGGCGGGCGGGAGGGCCGGAGGACGGGAGGCAACTGGGCAGGAGTCGAATCACTGGGCATATCCCGTCCATCCTCTCACCCGGGGGCGGCGAGGCGGGGACGCGAATCCCCGCCTCGCCGTGCTCACGCGCGGCGGCGGAAGAGCGCGACGCCGAGCGCCGCGAGCGCGACGACCAGCGCACCGCCGGACAGCCACAGAGCCGTCGGGTCGGCGGCGGGAGCGGCCTCGGCGTGGTCGGTCGCCTCGGCGTGCTCATCCGTGTCGGCCTCGGCCTCGGCGTGGCCGTGGCCGTCCGTGGCGGCGACCTCACCGACGGCGACGACGGGTGCCGGCGCCTCGAGGTCATCCGCGGTCTGGCCGTCGGTCACGACCTCCGCCCAATCGGTTTCGCCGGTGACGCACTCCTGAAGGATCGGGAAGGCGACGTCGGAGTCCGAAACGGACGACGCGAAGATGACGTCCATTTCGACGCTCGCCGCGATCCCGTTCTCGACCGGGGTGACGGCTGTGTAGGTCAGCTGCGTCGGAATGCCGTCGTCGCCGGCGACGCGGGTGATGGTCCACGCCCCGTCGAGAACGGGGGTTGCGCCGTCGATGCCCTCGGGCAGATCGAACACGAGCGCCGTGGTCGGGGAATCCTCGCACCCGTGGCTGAAGCTGAAAGCCAAGCGCGTCGACGCTCCGGCGGCCGAGTCTTCCGGTGTCACGTGGACGTGTGCCGACGCGGCCAGCGGGGCAGCGACGACCAGGGCGGCACCGGCGAGGACGCCGGCGAAAAGGCGCGCGCGACGGCGTGCAGGGGTTGTGGTGTTCATGCGATCTCTGTGTGTCTGTGAAGAAGGGATGCCGCCGGAGCGGCGTTGCTCAGTGAGCGAACGCCGGCGGCCCCCGTCGTGACAGAGAAGTGAGGATCAGGACGGCGTGCAGGCGCGGTCGCCAGGACACCGGACGTGGGGGTGCGGCGACCGGAAGTGCGCGGGGATCGGGCGCACGCAGCACGCGCCGGATGCCGCGGGCGGTGGCCGCCAGCATCCGCTCGCCGGTCGCGAGCAGGAACGTCGTGACGACCGCCGCGACGGCATGCCCGGCGGTCATCCCGGCGTCCGTCGGGGACAGCGCTACATCGAAGGACGCAAGAGTGTGCATGTGGCCGTGGAGAGTCGCGGGAGCATCGGTGCCGACCGCAGCGAAGGCGGTGTGCAACATGATCTGCGCGACGGCGACGGTGCCTGCGAGCCGGGGAAGCGAAGGACGCCGGCCGATGAGCGCGACGGCGATCGGCACCGCGAGCACGGTCACGGCGAGCAGGAGCCAGAGCGGGGGTGCGCCGCCGCCGGAGAGCGTGTGTGCCGTGGAGGCGAGGATCGTCGCCACGAACGCCGCGGCCGAGCCGCGGAGAACCCGCAGTCGGCGTGCTCGCATCCGCTCTTTCTGCACGCCTGAAGCCTACCGGCCCGACGGGGCAGCCACGGCTGGGCCAATTCCAAGCGTCGGCAGGTAGCGTGATCGCTCGTGACCGTCATTGCCTTCATCATCGGTGTCGCCCTGCTCGTCGTGGGGCTCGCCGTCTCGATCGCGCTGCACGAGATGGGGCACCTGCTGCCGGCGAAGAAATTCGGCGTGCGCGTGGGGCAGTACATGATCGGTTTCGGACCGACCCTGTTCTCGCGTCGCTTCGGCGAGACCGAGTACGGCGTCAAAGCGATCCCGCTCGGCGGCTACATCTCGATGGCCGGCATGTACCCGCCCTCGCCGTCGGCGAACGGAGAAGGCAAGGCGGGCGGCGGCTTCTTCGCGACGATGGTGCAGGATGCCCGTTCCGCCAACGACGACACGCTCGCCGCCGACGACACTCACCGCAACTTCTACGAACTGTCGGTCTGGAAGCGCGTCGTCATCATGCTCGGCGGCCCCGTCATGAATCTCCTCCTGGCGTTCGTGCTGTTCGCGATCATCTTCAGCGGAATCGGTGTGCAGACCGCGACCACGACGATCGCGTCGGTGAACGAATGTGTGCTGACCGCCGCTGACGACCCCGACCGTGCGTGCACCGATGCCGATCCGGCATCACCGGCGGCGGAGGCCGGCATCCTGCCGGGCGACATTCTCGTCTCGGTCGACGGCACCCCGGTCGACACGTTCGCCGAGGCGTCGGCGATCATCCAAGCCTCGCCCGACACGGCACTCGAGGTCGTCGTCCTGCGAGATGGCACCACGCAGAGCCTGCAGGTGATGCCGATGCTCGCCGAACGTCAGGTGCAGGGCGCCGACGGCCAGGTGACCACCGCCGAGGTCGGCTTCGTCGGGATGACCGCGACGGTCGATTATGTCCGTCAATCGATCTGGTCGGGCCCCGAGGCGGCGCTCGAGCAGACGCAGCAGGTCGCCGGGATCATCTGGCAACTGCCGGCCAAGATCTACCAGACCGCCGCCGACATGGTCACCGGTCAGGAGCGCGACCCGAACGGCCCGTTGTCCGTCGTCGGTGCCGGGCGCCTGGCGGGGGAAGTGGCGTCGGTCGATGCCCCGATCCTGAACCGCGTGTCAGGGCTCCTGGGACTTCTCGCATCGCTCAACATCGCGCTGTTCGTCTTCAACCTGATCCCCTTGCTGCCGCTCGACGGCGGCCACGTGGTGGTCGCGTTGTGGGACGGCATCAAGCGCGCCTGGGCGAAACTGTTCGGTCGCCCGGCGCCGAAACCGGTCGACGCGACCAAGCTCGTCCCGGTCACGTTCGTCGTGGTGATCGGCCTGATCGTGATGGGCGGCATCCTGATCCTGGCGGACGTCGTCAATCCGATTTCGCTCCTCGGCTGAGCGGCGGGGCTCAGCTGAGCGCGTGGGTGACCAGGCGCTCGAGCGTCGTCAGACCGTCGCGCGACAGGATCGACTCCAGGTGGCCCTGCACCGACGCGTAGCCGGGGCCGCGGAGCGCGTACACATCGCCGGATGACGGATCGGCCGAGACCGCCGTCTCACCGATCGTCTCCGTGCCCGCGGGGACCCGCGCCGTGAACGTGTTGTAGAAGCCGATGGAAGCCGGGACCCCGAAGAGGTCGACGGTCTTCTGCAGTCCCTGATGCGGGGCATCGAGCGGCGCGAGTGCGATCCCGAGCCGGTCGGCGAGGATCTGATGGCTGAGGCAGACCGCCAACAGCGGCCGCTCTGCGGCCAGTCGTGCGTGGACGACGGCGCGCATTGCCGCGATGCGCGCGTTGTCGTCGTCGCGCGGGTCACCGGGGCCGGGGCCCGCGACGACGAGATCGACGTCGTCGAGCGTCAGCGGGTCGACCTCGGTCCACGGAGTGATCGTGACCGTGAAGCCCAGGTGGCGCAGCTGGTGCGCGAGCATCGTGGTGAAGCGGTCCTCGGCGTCGACGACGACGGCGGTGCGTCCCGACGCGGGGGCTTCGCCACCCTGGGGGTTGAGCCAGAAAGCCGCAAGGCGCGCATTGCGCGACGCGAGCAGTTCGGCGATCGCCGGGTCATCCGCGAGGGCCCGCGCCGGCGCGGTCGGCGCATCGAGATCGACGGCGGATTCCGCGACGGCGTCGCGGGGGACGGCGCCGATCGCTCCCAGAACACCGGCGGCCTTGCCGTGGGTCTCGCCGACCTCGCCGTTCGGGTCGGAGTGGCGCACGAGAGTCGCGCCGACCGGCACACGCAGAGTGCCGTCCTGGAGATAGGCCGTCCGGATGAGGATCGGCGCATCCAGATCGTGGGTGCCGTCGGCGCGTGGCGTGAACAGTGCCGCGACACCGGAGTAGTACCCGCGCGGGGCGCGCTCGTGCCGCCGGATGACGGTGCAGGCATTCTGCATGGGGGAACCGGTCACGGTCGGGGCGAACATCGTCTCGCGGAGGATGTCGCGCGGATCCATCGTGCTCTGGCCACGGAGCATGTACTCCGTGTGCGTGAGGCGGGACATCTCCTTGAGGTGCGGCCCGGTGATCCGGCCGCCGTCGCTGCAGACTGCCGACATCATCTTCAGCTCTTCGTCGACGACCATGAAGAGCTCTTCGGTCTCCTTCGTCGAGGAGAGGAACTCGGTGAGGGTCGCCGCGGTCGCCCCTCCCGCCGGATGACGGAAAGTCCCCGAAATCGGGTTCATCGTGACGACGCCGGCCTGCGCGCTGACGTGCGCCTCCGGGCTCGCGCCCACCGCGACGTGCCCGTCGGTGACCATGAGGAAGGTCCAGTAGGCGCCGCGTTCGTGTTCGAGGAGAGCGCGGAACCAGGTGAGTCCGGCCGTGACCGGGTCTTCGTCGATGGATGCCGTGAAATCACGTCGGATGACGAAGTTCGCGCCCTCGCCGCGACCGATCTCGTCGGCGATCACGCGGCGGACGATGTCGGCGTATTCGTCATCGGCGATGTCGAAGCCTGCGCCGTGGAGCGGCACGGGGGCGGCCGGCAATGCACCGAGCGCCTCCTCGAGCGGGAGGTGGGTGTGCTCATCGACGACGAGACACCGCAGCGGGGCGTGGTCGTCGTGGCACTCGAATCCGCGCTCGATGACCTGGCGGAACGGTACAAGGGCAAGCACTTCGCGCGGGGCGCCGACGGCATCCGTCAGCGGAATGTCGGCCAGCAGAGCGACGTCGACGACAGCGCCGGTGAGGACCTCCACCGTCGCGCCGTCGCGCGCGATCAGGGCGAACGGGCGACCGGAGCGCCGGAGCGCGTCCAGGTGAGCGGGGCTCGGGATCATCGCCGGGCCTTTCGTATCATCGGGCGGGCCATCGTCGCGGGAACGAAAAGACCGCCTCAGCGGGCGGTCTGCTTGTTCGAACGCACACACCGCTTCAGCGGGTGGGCCACCACGATGCGCGTGCGAACATGCGGTCACACTAGCACGCGGCGGAGACGGCGATCCGGCGCCGGTTCGCGGCATCCGCTCAGGTGAACACCGGCCGACGGGCGTCTCGGGGTCGTAGGCTGGGAGGCGTGCCAGCAGTCAATCTCGGGATGCCGCGCGTGCCGGACGTTTTGTCCCCCCGCCGCAAGAGCCGTCAGATCAAGGTCGGAAAAGTCCTCGTCGGCGGTGACGCTCCCATCAGCGTCCAGTCGATGTGCACGACGCCGACGACCAACATCAACGGAACGCTCCAGCAGATCGCCGAGCTCACGGCATCCGGCTGCGAGATCGTGCGTGTGGCCGTCCCCAGTCAGGACGACGCGGATGTGCTGCACATCATCGCGAAGAAGAGTCAGATCCCGGTCATCGCCGACATCCACTTCCAGCCGAAGTATGTCTTCCAGGCGATCGACGCCGGCTGCGCCGCCGTCCGCGTCAATCCCGGGAACATCCGCAAGTTCGACGACCAGGTCGGATCGATCGCGAAGGCCGCGAAGGATGCCGGGGTGTCCCTCCGCATCGGCGTGAACGCCGGATCGCTCGACCCGCGTCTGTTGCAGAAGTACGGCAAGGCGACGCCCGAGGCGCTCGCCGAGAGCGCGCGATGGGAAGCATCCCTCTTCGAGGAGCATGACTTCCACGACTTCAAGATCTCGGTGAAGCACAATGACCCGATCGTGATGGTGAAGGCCTACCGCCTGCTCGCCGAGATGGGTGACTGGCCGCTGCACCTCGGCGTCACCGAGGCCGGCCCGGCGTTCCAGGGCACGATCAAGTCCGCGACGGCCTTCGGCATTCTGCTGTCGGAGGGCATCGGCGACACGATCCGCGTCTCGCTCTCTGCGCCGCCGGCCGAAGAGGTCAAGGTCGGCCACCAGATCCTGCAGTCGCTGAACCTCCGCGAACGCAAACTCGAGATCGTGTCGTGCCCCTCGTGTGGGCGCGCGCAGGTCGATGTCTACTCGCTGGCTGACAACGTCACCGAGGGCCTCAAAGACGTCACCGTCCCGCTCCGCGTCGCGGTCATGGGCTGCGTCGTGAACGGTCCGGGTGAAGCACGTGAGGCCGACCTGGGCGTCGCCTCCGGTAACGGCAAGGGCCAGATCTTCGTCAAGGGCGAGGTCGTCAAGACCGTCCCCGAGGCCGACATCGTCGCGACCCTCATCGAGGAAGCGCGCCGCATCGCCGATGAGATGGGCCCCGACGCCCAGATCGGCACGGCGCAGGTCATCACCGCCTGATCTCAATGCATGCCGTGATCGTTATGCGCTGCGGCCAGCGCCACATCGCTCCGGTGTGCAAGGGCTACCTCTCCGCGTCACGTCGCCCCTGTCGCTGCCGCAGAAGCTGTCCCCGCAGCCTTGCGAGCGCGTTGATAGCGGTCTCCGCTGCCTCCCGCCGCACCTCCTGAGCTCATCGCATGCTGCGACCGACATGCGATGAGCTAGATCGTCACACCCCCGTTGCCCGTGAGGCAGGTTCCGGAAGTGAGGATGAAGGCGTGAGCATCCATCGCATCCTCTCCGTCGCCTGAACCGCCGACCGATATTCTCGCCGCCACGATCGACGCGGCTGTCACCAACGCGGGTTCCACGTGGGACGCGCAGCGCGCCGATGTCGCGCCCACGTGGTGGACGCTCGACGCGTGCGCAGATCTGCACGAGAGCATGTCGTTGGAAGCCGCCGCCGGGCCGTACGTCGACGGCTGGTGGGAGGGTTCGGAGCAGCCCGAGATGGCGCTTCTGAGATCGGCCGGCGTAGAGCAATACTGCCCGTGGTACACGGATGGCGATGCGACAGGGTCCGACGCCCCGTTCCACATCGGCAACACCACGATCGCACCCGGCGCCGCATGGAATTGGCCCGCGATCCTCGCCACACCGGGAATGGAACCCATCTCGGTCGCCGGTGCTGAGGATGCTGTCGTCGCGACGACGTTCGGGATCGTCTACGCAACCGACGGCGTGAACGTGATCTCGGGCTCCGCGGGGGACGACATCGCCCAGGTCGCCGACATCGCCGGCCGCGCACTCTCCGCACTCGCGGCTGGCTGATCGCCACCGCCTGAGGCGGAGACGGATTCTGCCGTCTCGAGAGACTCCCGAGTACTCAGCTCCAGAGGGAGTGGTAGGCGTTGATCGCGGGCTGGCCACCCAGGTGGGCGTAGAGGACGGTGGAGTCCTTCGGGATGTCGCGTGAGCCGACGAGATCGATGAGGCCCGCGAGGGACTTCCCCTCGTAGACGGGGTCGGTGATCATCGCTTCCAGCTGCGCGCCGAGCGCGATCGCGTTCATCGTCGAGTCGACGGGGATGCCGTACAGGTCGCCCGCCCACCCCTCGAGAACCTGGATCTCGTCGTCGCGGAGATCGCGGCCGAGCTCGATGAGCGCGGCGGTGTTCCGGGCGATGCGCCCGACCTGGTCGCGGGTCTTCTGAAGCGTGGCGGAAGCGTCGATGCCGATCACGCGGCGTTTGACTCCCGTGAGGTCTTCGAGCGCGGCGAAGCCCGCAATCATCCCGGCGTGGGTCGAACCGGTCACCGTGCAGACGACGATCGTGTCGAAGAACACCCCGAGCTGCTTCTCCTGCTCGGCGACTTCGAAGGCCCAGTTCGCGAAGCCGAGTCCGCCGAGCGGGTGCTCCGACGCGCCCGCGGGGATCGGGTACGGCGTGCCGCCGGCCATCTCGACCTCTTCGAGCGCCTGCTTCCACGAATCCCGGATACCGATGTCGAAGCCGGCGTCATCGAGCCGCGAGTCGGCGCCCATCATGCGCGAGAGCAGGATGTTGCCCACCTTGTCGTTGGTGTCGTCGTCCCACGGCACCCACTTCTCCTGCACCAGCCGAGCCTTGAGTCCGAGGTGTGCGGCGACCGCGGCCACCGCACGTGTGTGGTTGGACTGGTACCCGCCGATCGAGACGAGCGTGTCGGCGCCCGCGGCGAGCGCATCGGGAACGATGTATTCGAGCTTGCGCACCTTGTTGCCGCCGAAGGCCAGGCCGCTGTTGACGTCTTCGCGCTTGGCCCAGACCTGCGCGCCGCCGAGGTGCTGTGTGAGGCGCTTCAGGTGCTGCAGCGGGCTCGGGCCGAACGTGAGTGGGTGGCGGGGGAACTCGTGCAGCTTCATGCGTGCGGTCCTTTTGTGTGGGGGTCGGGGTCGGTGAGGGGGCCGAGCGTCTGCCAGGTCTGCTCGGCGAGTCGGGCTGCGCCGTCGGCGTCGCCTGCGGCGCACAGCGCGGTGAGCCTCTCGTGGCGCTCGACCGATTCGGCGCCCTCGTGGGAGGCGAACCGCAACCGCTCGGCGCGGTGGAGCACCGGCTCGTACTGCGCGATGACCGAGCGGACGGCAGCGTTGTCCGAGACCTCGAGCGCCACAGCGTGGAAGTCGGCGTCGGCGCGGAGGGCGCCGTCAATGTCGCCGGCGGACCGCGCGGCGGCGAAGGCGACGTTCGCGTGCCGCATGCGATCCAGATCGCGGTCGCTCAAGAGGGGCACGGCGTGGCGCACCGCGAGCGCGTGCATGGCCGCCACGACGGCCCGGGCATCGCGGACACTGCGTTCGTCGATCGGTGTGACGACCGTCGAACGACCGGGGATCGCGCGGACGAGCCCGGCTCGGCCGAGCTCGAGCAGCGCTTCACGGACCGGAGTGCGGCTGACGCCGAGCCATGTGGCGAGCTCGCCGTCGCGGAGTTGCTCGTCGGGAGCAAGCGTGCCGTCCACGATCGCGTCGCGGAGCCGCGCGAAGACATCGTCGCGGAGGAGTCCGCGCGGCGGCAGGGTCTCGGACGGAATAGGCATGATATGCAATATATCGCATAATCCACCAGGCCGTGAATGAGGGTCAGCGTGCGACGCGTGCCGAAAGCAGGCTGGATCGTGTCGCGCCGGGCCAAGAGCGGCCGAAGAGGTCGATTCAGCCTGCAACTCGCACGGGTGGGGTGACGAGGACGACGCCAGGACCGCGCTCAGGCGGGAACGAGAGTGACGACTCCGTCGGCCACCGATGCCGACGTGAGCCGGAGGCGCACCGCGGTCCCGGGCGCGGCGGTGAGCTCTTTGATCTTGGCGACGACGGGCGGGTCGTGCAGTTGCACGCGCGCGCCGTCCCCGGCCTGGCGGAGCACGATCCCGGTGAACTCCTGGCCCTCGCGTCCGTGCAGCAGAGCCGCTTCGACGCGGTCCAGGGCGCCTGCGGCGAGCTGGCTCGCCTTCTGCGAACTCCGCGCCATCAGATCCGGGAGGGCGCCGAGGCTCCCGCGGGCCCACGCGGGGACCTCCCGTCCGTTCGCCAGCGCTTCGCAGATCACGAGCGACCACCGGTCGACGAGTCGGCGCAGCGGCGCCGTCGTGTGGGCGTAGGGCGCGCCGATCGCCGCCTGCATGATCTCGTCGGGCACGGCGCCGTCGAAAGTGACATACCCCGCTCCGCGGAAGAGACCGGCCGCGTACTCCCGCACGGCGCGCTCGAGGGGACCTCGCCCGAGGCTGCGCAGGTAGTCACCGTAGGGCACCGCCTCGGCCCAGGGCCGCCCGAGTGCGATGGTCTGCGCGCGGAATGCCGCGATGGCGGCGGGATCAGCCGGCGGCATGGTCCGCAGGATGCCGACCTTTCCACGCACCATGATCTCGGCGGCGGTCATCCCCGTCAGCAGAGACACATGCGCGTTCCAGTCTTCGAGGGGCACGCCGTCGGATTGCTCGATCCGGTACCCGTCGCCCTCGGCGATCACCCGTGTTTCGGGCATATTGAGGCTCGCACCCCCGCGCTCCCGCTCCCGCTCGGCGCGCTGGTGCCCGAACCACGCCAGGGCCGCGAGGGACGCGGGCGCCGCGCCGGCCTCGATCGCTTGCTGTGCGTCCTCGTAGCTCCACTGCGCGCGCGAGCGCACGATGCCGCGCACCAGGGTCGTCGCCCGCGGACGTGCCCCCTCGTCGAGCTCGAACCGCCAGACGTAGGCGCGACGGTCGCAGCCGGGCAGCAGCGATGCGGCATCCTCGCTCAAGACGGGCGGATGCAGGGGGATCCGCCCGTCGGGTGCGTACACTGTCTGGCCGCGGCGGCGCGCCTCGGCATCGACGGGACCGTCGGGCGCCACGTACGCCGGGACGTCGGCGATCGCGTAGTGAAGGACGGCACCGGATGCCGTCCGCTCCAGGTGCAGGGCCTGGTCGAGGTCGGTGGACCCTACCGGGTCGATCGTGAGGAACTCGATCTCGCGTAGATCGGCGAGTCCGGCCGCGGCCGGATCGGTCGATACGGCGCTCGCCGCTCGTTCGGCCGCGGCCTGGACGTCAGGCGGAAAGACCGCGGGCAGGGTGAGCTCGTCGCGCAGCTCCTGCAGGGCGGCAGCGAGTTCTCCGCGTGTCCCCGGAGGGACGAGGTGTGAGCGGCGAGGGAGCACGGGGTCAGTGTAGGCGGCGCCCCGCCGACGGGGAGGGATCGGCTGGCTAAGCTTGGTCCTCGTGGTCACCCGTCTCAGCACATTCTTCCTCCGCACGCTCCGCGAAGACCCGGCCGACGCCGAGGTCACCAGCCATCGGCTGCTCGTGCGCGCCGGATACATCCGCCGCGCTGCACCCGGCATCTTCACTTGGCTGCCACTGGGTCTGAAGGTCAAGGCGAAGATCGAAGGCATCATCCGCGACGAGATGACGGCCGCGGGGGCATTCGAGGTGCATTTCCCCGCGCTCCTTCCCCGCGACCCGTACGAGCAGTCGGGACGATGGACGTCGTACGGCGATGGGATCTTCCGGCTGCAGGACCGTCGCGGCGCCGACTATCTGCTCGCACCGACGCACGAGGAGATGTTCACGCTTCTCGTGAAGGACCTCTACTCGTCCTACAAGGATCTGCCCCTGACGATCTACCAGATCCAGGACAAGTATCGCGACGAGGCCCGTCCCCGTGCCGGGCTCCTGCGCGGGCGCGAGTTCACGATGAAGGATGCGTACTCCTTCGACTACACCGATGCAGGCCAGGATGCGTCGTACCAGTCGCAGCGCGATGCCTACGAGCGCATCTTCCAGCGCCTCGGGCTCGAGTACGTCATCGTCGCCGCCGACAACGGCCTGATGGGCGGAGCGCGCAGCGAAGAGTTCCTGCATCCGATCGCCGTGGGCGAGGATACATTCGTGCGTTCGGCGAACGGCTATGCCGCCAACGTCGAGGCGTTCACGACGGTCGCCCCGGCGCCGATTGCGCTCGACGGCCTGCCCGCTGCGGTGATCTTCGACTCGCCGAACACGCCGACGATCGACACGCTCGTCGCGCACTCCAACGCGGTGCTGGCGGGGGAGTACACCGCCGCCGACACGTTGAAGAATGTGGTCCTGGCCCTCACTCATCTCGACGGTTCGCGTGAGCTCGTCGTCGTGGGTCTTCCGGGCGACCGTGAGGTCGACGACAAGCGTGCCGAGGTCGCCTTCGCTCCGGCGGCGGTCGAGCCCGCGACGCCCGAGGACTTCGAGAAGCACCCGCTGCTCGTCAAGGGCTACATCGGTCCCTGGTCACCGGAGGGTGCGATCCTCGGAGAGGAGTCGGCCACCGGCATCCGCTATCTCCTGGACCCGCGGGTCGTGGAGGGTACGGCGTGGATCACGGGTGCCAACATCGATCAGAAGCACGTGCACTCGCTCGTCGCGGGTCGTGACTTCGACGGCGACGGATTCGTCGAGGTCGCCAACGTCCGCGCCGGTGACCCCGCGCCGGACGGTTCGGGTCCCGTCGAGATCGCGCGCGGTATGGAGATCGGCCATGTGTTCGCACTCGGGCGCTTCTTCGCCGAGACGCTGGGGCTCAAGGTGCTCGATGAGAACGGCAAGCTCGTCACCGTGACGATGGGTTCGTACGGCATCGGGGTCACGCGCATCCTCGCGATCCTCGCCGAGCTCAACAATGACGCGAAGGGTCTCGTCTGGCCGGCGTCGATCGCGCCGTTCGATGTTCACGTGGTGGCGACGGGTCGAGACGCCGCGGCGTTCGCGTTGGCCGAACAGGTGTCGGCGCAGCTCGAGTCCGCGGGGCTGGACGTGCTCTACGACGACCGCCCGAAGGTCTCGCCCGGGGTCAAGTTCGGCGACGCCGAACTGGTCGGAGTGCCGCTGATCGTCATCGTCGGCCGCGGTGCCGCCGACGGTGAGGTCGAGCTGTGGGATCGCCGTACCGGCGACCGCGATGTCGTGTCGGTCGCCGACGCTCTCGCGCGGCTCACGGCATCCCGCTAGAAGAACAGACATGGATATGCTGGAGGATGCCGTCATCCTCGGACTCATCGTCCTCATTCGGACGGTGCTGTCGATGTCGATCCAGATCGAGATCGAGGGCGTCCTGCCGTGGCGTCGGGCGCTCCTTACGAGCGGCGGTCAGGTCATCGGCGACGCAGTGGCTCGGGACCGCACGGCGTCGGCCGCGACCCGCACGACGTCGGCCGGTGACACAGAGCGCGAGGGCCGGCTCTGATGAGCCACTGCTGCGCCCTTGCACGTCATCTCGTGAAGGTCTCGAGCACCTCCGCTGCCTGCACAGCACCGCCGGCCGCGGTGAGTTGTTCCGAGATTTCCCGCGCACGTTCCCGGTAGCGAGCGTCTGTGCGCACGCGGTCGACCGCCGCGCGGATGTCGTGAGGTTCGGGCCGCCCGGTGCGGAGATTGATTCCGGCTCCGGCGGCATCCACCCGTCCGGCGACTTCGGGTTTGTCGAGGTCGCCACCCCCGACGACGAGCGGCACGCCGTGGGAGAGCGCTGTCAGCACGCCACCCCATCCACCGTTGGTCACGAGCAGGTCCGCCCGGGGAAGCAGGTCGTCGAACGGCAGCATCGCGGAGGTCCGAGCGTTCGCGGGCACGGGGAACGGGAGAGAATCCTCCCCGCGCACACCGGTTGACGCGACGACGAGCGCGTCAACGTCGGCGAGCGTCTCCAACGTCGGATGCAGCAGATCCGTCGGATCGACATTCTGCGTGCCCTGCGTGACGGCGATCACCCGTCGCCCCTCGAGGTCGCCCCACCAGGACGGGCGCGGAACGGGCTCGGGTACGGCGAGTCGTCCGACCCAGTGCAGCCAGGCGGGCCGATCCGGCAGGTCGAAATCGAGCGCGGGCACGCCGGAAGCGAGAATCAGCCCCGGGGACCACACCTGACGGTCGAACCCGACGGGGGCTTTCGCCAGACCGACCGCCTCACGCGCGCACCTCGTGCCCGCGCGCGACGAGGGCCGCCGCCACCGCCGCGAGGGGTGCGACGTGGCCCGAGAAGGGCATCGCCGTCAGGAAGAACCGCGCCATGGCCTCAGTGTGGCGCGGTGCGTCGGTCTTGTCACGGGGCCCCGCTGTGCGGCTGTCAGCACTGGATCTTGCCGTGGTTCACGATGTCGTCGTCAGGCGTGTCTTTCGTGACGAGCGAGCGCAGCATCCCGGCCGCCATCGCGATCTTGCCCTTCGCCGGCTCCCAGAACTCCGTCACGGTCGGGGTCACCTTCAGCAGCATGATCCCCGGGGTGTCGAGTCCGTCTTCGAACCAGATGTCGAGCGAAGCGGTGTACAGCTCGTCCATCTTCGCGGCGTCGTGCACGACGCTGGCCACACCTGCCACCGAGACGTACCGCATCCCCTTCGCGTCGCAGTACGAGAGGCCGACGTCGCGATGCGCGCGTGCCTCGTCGACCTTTTCCGTGTCTTCGGAGGTGAAGAACCAGATGTCTCTCGCGTCATCCATCCGGAAACGGGGCAGGGGATTGACAACGCTCCGTTCACTCAGCGGACACCGGGTGCTCGTCCGACGTGCCAGGCTGGGTGCATGACGGAGAGCTCCATCCCGCCCGAAGCCACCGATGACATCCGTGCCCTGTTGACGGATGCCGGGGTGACCCATGATCCCGACTTGGTCGCCCGCATCCTTGCGACCGGCGTCGGACTGGGCCTCGACGGCACCGATCGCCTCGATCTGAAGATCACGTCGGCGGCGTTGACGGAGATGCGCGCCGCTTTCCGCCTCTTCGCGCCGTATCGGGGCATCCCGAAGGTCACGGTGTTCGGCTCCGCCCGCACCCGGCCTGATGACGCGCTGTACCGGCAGGCGTCGGCGGTTGCCGCGGTGCTCGCCGAGCGCGGGTGGATGGTCGTCACCGGAGCGGGTCCCGGGATCATGCAGGCGGCCGCGGAGGGCGCCGGTCCCCACCGGTCGCTGGGCGTGTCGATCCGGCTGCCGTTCGAGGAGAAGCCGAACGCCGTGATCGCCTCGACCGCGAACAACGTCGCGATGAAGTACTTCTTCACCCGCAAGCTCATGCTGGTGAAGGAATCCAGCGGATTCATCTGCGTGCCGGGCGGATTCGGCACTCTCGACGAGATGTTCGAGTTGCTCACCCTGCAACAGACCGGAAAAGCCGAGCCGACACCGATCGTGCTGCTCGATGCGCCCGGCGGTGACTTCTGGATGGGGTTCGAGCGATACGTCGATGAGCAGTTGATCCCCGCCGGCGTGATCTCACCCGATGACCTCGACCGGGTCCTCATCACCGACTCGGTCGACGCGGCGGCGGCGGAGATCACCGGGTTCTGGCGCAACTACGACTCGCTCCGCTGGGTCGGTGGTCGGCTCGTGCTGCGCCTGCGGGCAGAGCCGACGGCGGAGGAGGTCGCCGCGCTGAACGCGCGGTTCGGTCATCTCCTTTCCAGCGGAGAGATCGAACACCGTGGACCGTTGCGCGTCGAGCGCGACGATGACGACCGCATCCATCTGCCGCGCCTGGTCATGCGCTACGAGCAGGTTCAGGTCGGATCCCTCTTCCACCTCATCCGAGCGGTCAGCGCGCTCGGGAGCGCTCCGGAACCAGCGGCTCCGCCCCATCCGGCAACCTGAGCTCAGAGGCGCGCGTAGCGTGCGCGGAAAAAGCAGAAGACGCCGTACGCGATGAACCCCGCGCCGACGAGGCCGACCAGAAGCGGCCCGAGGAAGACGTCCAACAGGGCTTGGATCGCCCCGTCGAGGCCGCCGGCCGATTCGGCGTCGACTTTCACAGCGGCGACCACCAGCAGCACGCCGACGATCGTGAGCGCGACGCCCTTCGCGACGAAACCCACGACACCCAGGGTTGCGACGACCGCGCCCGTCGGCCCCGACGGGAGGGAGATCTTCTTCTCGAAGCTCCGACGCACTCCCATCACGACGAACGAGATCCCGCCGATTCCGATCCCGACACCGATGAGTGCGAGCAGCCACGACCCGCCCGGGAGATTCAGCACCCCGCGACTCGCCGCTTTGGCGGCACTGTCGCCGCTGGGTTTCGCGCCGAGGGCAACGGAGGCGGCAATCGTCCCGAGCGCAACGAACACCACCGCCTGACCCCACTCCGATACGCGCACGCCCCACTTCTTCACGTCCGAGGCGTGGCTGGCGACGATGCCCTCCAGGACGTGCCAGATTCCGAGTGCCCACAGCAACGCGGCAAGGATCCACAGCGCGACGAAGCCGAGCGGGGCGGCCGCGATCGCCAAGAAGGCGCCGGCCTGGTCGCTCTCGCCTCGCGCCCCGGATGCGATCGTGAGCACGATCACCCCGATGAGCGCATGCACCACCCCGTTGGCCGCATACCCGCCACGAGCCAGCGCTCGCAGCGGGGTGCTGCTTTCGGCGTCGCGTACCGCGGCCTTGACCGGGTGTTCGCTCACGTCACGATTCCGGGTCGACCGGATCACGGGTTGCGGCCGTCAACCACGGCGGTCCGAGGGGGACGATCCGGCGTTGCATCGTGCGCCAGTAGAACTTCTCGACAAGCATGTACGCCGCCAACGCGGAGGCCGCGAGCAAGAACCATGCGCCGATGACGCCCAGGGCATCCGAGGAGGCGAAGTACCCGATCGATTCGAGGCCGAGTCCGATCGAGACGCACAGCAACGTGAGGGGAAGGACCGTGTTGTGCAAGGCCCCCGCGAACATGAATCCGAACGCCAGGATCGCGAACACCATCGCGAACAGTGGGCGAGCGGGCCCGGAGACCTCGAAGAACCCGAGTTCGCCCCCGAGGAGGAAGCCCGGCATACAGATCCAGTACCAGCCGAACGCGTTGTAGACCATGAAGTGGAAGTCGTCGCCGATGAAGTACGACAGCATCCCGGCCGTCACCTGAACGACTCCGCCGAAGACCGCACCGACCCAGAACACGGCGCTCTCGTTCTGCACGCCGAGGTGGGCAAGCTGGGCCGTGAGAGTGGCGATCACGAAACCGAGAAGCCCGATCAGGCCGGGATCGGCGGGGGACATCGGTGCGGGGCCGCTCTCACGGGCGACGCGACTCGCGCTACGCAAACTCATTCGCCCAGTATGGCCCGGGTCGGAGTCCTCCGGCATCCCCCGCCCGATGGAGCGGCGATCGGGTAACGTTGATGGGATGGCGCCGGGGTGACCCGACGTCGAGAGCTGAATAGGGAGGCCAATGTGGATATCGATCTGGGACTGCTGCGCACGGTGGAGCGCGAGAAGGAGATTCCCTTCGAAGAACTGGTCCACATCATCGAGCAGGCCATTCTGACGGCCTACGCGAAGCACACCTCCCCGGACGACGACCTTCCGGCCGGTGCCCGCGCGGTGCTGGACCGCAAAACCGGTCACGTCGCCATCTTCATGCCTCTTCTCGACGAGGACGACATCGTCGTCGGCGAAGAAGAATCCACGCCCGACGATTTCGGCCGCATCGCTGCTTTCGCCGCGAAGCAGGTCATCAGCCAGCGCTTGCGCGACATCGCCGACGACGCGATTCTCGGCGAATTCAAGGGCAAGGAAGGCGACATCGTCGCCGGCGTGATCCAGCAGGGTCCGAACCCCCGCATGGTCCACGTCGACCTCGGCACGATCGAGGCCATCCTCCCGCCCGAAGAGCAGGCCGCCGGCGAGGAGTATCCCCACGGTGCGCGTCTGCGTGTCTACGTCACGGGCGTCTCGAAGGGCACGAAGGGCCCGCAGATCACCGTGTCGCGCACGCACCCGGGGCTCGTCCGCAAGCTCTTCGCGCTCGAAGTTCCCGAGATCGCATCGGGTCTCGTCGAGATCGTCTCGCTCGCACGCGAGGCGGGGCACCGCACCAAGATCGCCGTGAAGGCGAACGATCCCGCCATCAACGCGAAGGGTGCGTGCATCGGCGAACTCGGACGCCGCGTCCGCGCCGTCACGGAAGAACTCGGTGGCGAGAAGATCGACATCGTCGACTACGACCCGGAGCTGGCGAAGTTCGTCGCGAACGCCCTGTCGCCCGCCAAGGTGACCTCGAGCTTCGTGCTCGACGCGACGATCAAGGCCGTCCGCGCGCTCGTGCCCGACTACCAGCTGTCCCTCGCGATCGGCAAAGAGGGTCAGAACGCCCGCCTCGCGGCCAAGCTCACGGGCGCCAAGATCGACATCCAGCCCGACAGCATCTTGGAAGACGCGTGACGGGGTAGGATGGAACCTGTTCGAACGTGCGTGGGATGCCGCGCGCGCGCTCCCCGCTCCACACTTCTTCGGGTTGTGGAGCAGGCCGGTGTCCTCGTCAGTGACGAGAAGGCCGTCCTTCCCGGGCGAGGCGCGTGGGTGCATGCCACGGATGACTGCGTGAACACCGCCATCCGGCGTCGCGCTTTCGAACGTGCATTGCGTGTGTCCGGTCCGCTGGACACGCAGACCTTTCCCACCACCCACCAGCGAAACGGCTGAACGGCTATGGACTCACAGTGAACGGCTCGAAATGAGACCCGTCCGCCAATAACGGTCTGCCCTGTCCGGGGGAGACCTCAGACAGGAGAATTGTGGCTAACGCCAAACCGCGCGTGCACGAGATCGCTTCCGAACTCGGTGTCGACAGCAAGGTCGCGCTTGCAAAGCTGAAGGAGCTCGGCGAATTCGTCAAGAGCCCCTCATCCACCATCGAGCCCCCCGTGGCTCGCAAGCTCCGCGCTGCCCTCGAGGCAGACGGCGCCGCCAAGCCCGCTGAGTCGGCGCCCGCCAAGCCCGCCGCTGCGGCACGCCCGTCCTCGGGTCCGCGCCCGGGCCCGGCGCGTCCG
>FWWL01002996.1_pt1 | contig 32470 bp, 24 predicted proteins | sample 2228331 | NCBI WGS metagenome assembly FWWL01 (sample SAMEA103939775, study PRJEB20133) | metagenome
TGTGCCTCTTGATTCACTGGCCACTCCCCCACGGCCCCTTCATCCTTGGTCCGCAGGGGCAATTTGTTGAACCGTATAGTCCGCAGCAGGATCGCACTTTCGGAACGTCCGAGCAGTACCATCGCCACCTTTTGCGTCTGGATACGGTTATCGGAGAGATCTGCGATCACCTTCGACGTAAGCAACTCTTCGATGATGCACTTATCATCATGACGTCCGATCATGGCTGGCGGAGAGATCCAGACCCTCAATTTCGAGAGGCAAATCCGGATCACCGTCACGTGCCCCTCTTCGTCAAGCGTCCCCAACAGACGGTGCGGGAAGATTTCACTGATCCATTCCCGCTCATTCACCTGTCAGAGGTATTCACCCAGGTAGCTTCTAATCCCCAGTGACTTAATAAGGAATAATCGTTTGGTATCGAGTCAGGGCATCTTTTCTCACCTGATCTCATTTCATAACCGCTCAATTATCCGTAAAATGCGATAGAAATGGATAGAGTCGCACCGTCGAGTTTCCTAGCAGTATCACGGTCATTGGGTTATGGCGATCTACCTAGATTACAATGCGACGGCCCCGATTCGCCGGGAGGTCGTCGAGGCAATGGTCCATGTGTGGAAAAACTTCCCAGGCAATCCGGCCAGCCAGCATCAGTTCGGACGGGCCGCCAGAAAACGCCTGGAAGAAGCCCGAGACCACATCCTCGACCTGTTAGGTGCCAAGCCCACACGCGAGGGAGATCGCCTCATTTTCACAAGTGGCGGAACAGAGGCCAATAACCTCGCTATCTTGGGCATCGCTCTGGCGCGAACTGAAGGGATGCCGGGTCGAATCATCATCTCGTCGATCGAACACCCCAGCGTGCTGCGGGCTGCCGAGACACTCGTCGACTGGGGATGGCGTTTGGATACCCTCGACGTCCACCCGAACGGGGTTGTCAACGTGGAGTCGCTTCGGCGATGGATTGATCCTCAGGTGGCTCTGGTTAGTGTGACGACCGCAAACCATGAGACGGGGGTTATCCAGCCGATCGCCGAAATCGCGGCAATTTGCCACAGCCACGGAGTGCCTTTCCACACCGACGCCGTACAGGCGGTTGGCAAGATGCCCGTGTCCTTTCGCGATTTTGATGCGGACGCCATGACTGTGACCCCGCACAAGTTTGGTGGCCCGCTGGGAATCGGCGCCCTTATTGTCACACGCGGGACACCTCTGCGGCCTATCCTGTTTGGCGGCGAACAGCAGGATGGGCTGCGTCCCGGCACGGAAAGTGTCGCCCTTGCCGTGGGAATGGAAACCGCACTTGCCCTGGCCGTTGCGGAACTGCAAGACAACGTGGCAAGAATGACCGCTCTTCGGCAGGAGTTTGAGCAAACCCTCAAAGCACTGATTCCCGATCTCATCATCCACGGGGAGGAAGCGCCGCGGTTGCCTCAGACTGTGAACCTGGCGATCCCTGGTATTGATAATCAGTTCCTCTTCACCGCACTTGACCTGGAGAGAGTCTGCTGCTCCATTGGCTCAGCCTGCTCGAGCGGATCTCCGGAACCTTCCCCCAGCCTACTTGCGCTCGGCGTCCCCCGGGAAATTGTGAAAAGTTCCCTGCGAGTCAGCTTCGGCCCCAAGACCACGGCGGAAGAGCTCCGTACTGCCGCTCACACCATTGCGCGGGTCTCCCAGCAGTTACGAAAACATGTGTTGCGGTGAACGGCGGCCCGGTCTCACGGCGAGGCAATAAGTACTCTGGACAGAGGATACCAGCCGTCCGCGTCCTTTCCAGCAATAGCAAGTTGGACAACCGGCTTCTGACTGTCCGCACCGTCCACAACGCCAACGGCCAGGGAATACTCGCCGGGCTCCAGCGTGCGCTCAATGGGGACTATCTCTTCGAACGTGACCGGCTTTCCTGGTGGCAAGTCGGGGGGATTTTGCATAAAGCTTTGCGTGAAGACTTCGACCTCTCCGGGCAAGATTTCCCGCACAGTCTTCTCACCGACATGGATGAACGTCTTTCCTGAAGGCCCTGTCAGTCGAAAAGCCACCCTATACGGCCGATAGCATGGGGCTGAGCCAACGTTTTGCCAAACCATTGTCACAGATAGATTCTCGCCAGCACGAACCATTGTGGGATGTCGTAATTCCCGAATGACCAGCCGGTAGCCCAACCGCCGGAGAAATCGAGTCACCTCCTCACGCACTTCGTCACCTGGTGGTAAGGGAGCCGATTTGTTGTTGAAATAGGAACCGTGGAGGGCCAGCGCGTAGTTGAAGATGTACCGTAAGGACCAGCCTTCCTCAACCCATTTGCGAATATCCCAGCAGGTTTCCCAGGCTACAGGGGCCGTCTTCCAAACATCGATGGCCTGCGCTTTGCTTAAAGTGTCGGGATAAGCGTTACGCATATGGCACCAATTTCGGGAAAATCCACCCATGTCTCCCAAGCAATCCGCCCGCCAACCGGTCCCACGGCTCGTCGCATAGTGTAGCATCTCGGGACCATCAATGAGCATCAGAAGCGGCGTCTTTCGAAATGATTCCAAATAGGTATCGATGATTTTTCGCTGATTCTCGGGAAGCGGCATGCGGGCGGGTTCGGAATTACTCATGTGCCATTCTCCCCACCAACCCACTGATCCCAAATCCACATGGTCCAGATCCGGATGGCCGTCGTATTTTGCCCCGAGACGCCGGATAAAATTCAGATGGGCATTGAGAGTGACGGGGTCATCCAGATCGGGGACCTCGAGCCCTTGAATATCTCCATAACGCGTGATGATAACCCGACCGCCAACGTCTCGAAGCCAGCGCGGATGATAGGGCCGTCCACGGGTTGTGGAGCAACACATCACCCGAAAAGCCAGCTTTTGACCGGCCGATCTCGTTTCTGCGAGAACCTTATCAAGAAGCTCCACGTTGAGTCGCCCGGGCGCCGGCTCGAGCTCGCCCCATCCCCATCGAAGGTAATGCACAGTAGAGGGAATCCACTCCGGGAGATTGCGATCATTGGCAGCCGTGCGATGAAAAGTTTCCCATCCCATTCCAGGGTTGGCAAGGATGTCCTCAATTTCGACTGGATGAACGGTCACCCATCGCGCCTCTTCCCCGGAAACAAGGCTGCTGACTAAAGTCAACGCGCACACATTGACTGGAATCCACCACGTGCTCTTCATGTGTCACCTCGCGCCAACGCACCAAGCAAGAACGCAGAAGGAGCGACCAAGCATCCCGCGTGTCAACGCACTGATTGTACCGAAGTGGTTGCCGGCACGGTACACTCTCGAAGACGCCCGGGAGGCAATTCATGAATTATCCGTACAACACGCTGAAAATGGCCGAGGTGGTTAGATTCTATCGAGCCGATGAGCCATTGATGATTGCTTATGCGGTGTGCGGAATGCGAGGACGTAACCGTGGTCACACCTCTTTTTTGCATGGCCGTGGGTGTGCTATAAACTCACCAATGGTTCTACAAGGAATCGGAACGCACATTAGTGTGGATCTGGGGGCAACGAAGGTTTTTCGCCATGCCTGATTCTGGTGATGTTATTCAACTCGGTCGGGATCACGCCATCGAAATTTGGATGGCAGGATTGAAGGCGGTCCAGGCCGACACTCTTGTCCAGCGATGGGTGCGGGTAACGCAGCGTCAGATTGAGTTCGGGGATCCTACCGAATTGACGCTGGACCTGGCAAGCGTCCGCAAGATTGTTGTCGTGGGGGCAGGAAAGGCGGGGGCTGGAATGGCCGCCGGTCTGGAAAAAGCGATTCCTGAGGAAGTCGCGCAGGCCAAGCAATTGACTGGGTGGGTGAACGTTCCCAATGACTGTGTTCGCCCGACGCGCTGGATTCACCTCCACGGGGCTCGTCCGACCGGTTGTAACGAGCCGACCCCTCAGGCCGTTTACGGCACCGAAAGAATTCTGGAGCTCGTGCAGCAACTTGATCCGAGTGACCTCTGCATCTGTCTGCTTTCTGGTGGGGGATCGGCCCTACTGCCCGCTCCTATTGCAGGAATCACACTGGAAGACAAGCAAGCGGTGACACGATTTCTCAGTGCCGCCGGTGCCAATATTACTGAACTCAACACGGTGCGGAAACAACTCAGTCGGATCAAGGGCGGTGGTCTTCTGCGATATTGCCGTGCCGGTTGGGTGGTCTCGCTCATCATCTCGGATGTTCTGGGTGATCCGCTGGATGTCATTGCTTCCGGTCCAACGGTGCCAGACACCTCGACGCCGCAAGACGCGCTGGAGATTCTCAACAAGTACCATGCCCGCGAGGCTGGGCTGCCCAAGGAGATTTTCCACGTCCTGGAAAGAAAGGCCGCCACCTGTGGAGAACACATTGAGCCCCAAAGTCAAGTTTTCAATTTCGTGATTGGCAATAATCGGACGGCTGTTAATGCGGCGGCAGCCCGAGCACGCGAATTGGGATACCAAGTAGAGGCTGAAAGTGCCGCGAAATTGGAAGGTCCAGCGGAGGAGGTGGGGCGTGAACTGGCAAAAGCGGCTCTGGCAATGATTGCTGCATCCGGTCCTCGCTGTCGAATCAGCGGGGGCGAACCCGTCGTTCGCCTGGCCCCACCAGAAATCAGGGGCTTGGGCGGCCGTAATCAACAACTCGTCTTGGCAGCCGCGGAATTCCTGTGGGAGACGATGCCGCCCGAAGTGATCATTCTCTCGGCCGGGACCGACGGTGAAGATGGACCCACAGATGCTGCTGGGGCCTTTGTCGACCGTGCTGTGATTGAGCAGGCCAAAAAACTTGGGTTTTCACCTTCAGATTTTCTCTCCCGCAACGACGCATATCATTTTTTTGAGCCCCTCGGAGCGCTACTGCGGACAGGCCCCACGCATACGAATGTCTGTGATGTTCGAGTTGTTCTAACCCGCCCCTGCCGAAATCCCCGGAGCAACCACTGACGTTCTCTTCTACTGCCGGAGAATGTGTCCCGTCGCCTGGGCTGAAACCGGCTCCTCAGGAAGCAGGAGCGTCATACCAGGGCGGAAGTTCTCAAGCTTCTCGCCGAGAAGGTCGCGGTTCAACTGATAGATTTCCACCCAGCGGGACGCCTTTCCGAGTTGCTGTCGGGCGATATCAAAAAGCGTTTCCCCTTGCTGCACCGTGTAGGTTCGCCGACTCACGGTGGAATTCGTAGAGAAAGGCGGCGTGGTAGCGCCACGGTCGGCGACAAGCGGTGGTGTCGACGGGATTGCCGACGAACCAGCCGGCATTGCAGTTCCTGACCATGCGGGCGGCATCGTGGTAGGCCCCGTACCGGAGGGTGCAACCGGGTTTCCCGCCTCTGCCACAGGCAGCTGGGAAGGCTGGGCAGGAATCGACCCGACTCCACTTTGCGCTCCGAACGGCGGGCTGGGGCTGGTGGGCCATTGAGATTGCTGCGGGTTGGGAGTACCCAGTTGCGCCGGGCTGTTGAGGTTGCCCGCCGCCGAGCTCAGTGGAGGTGCCCCGGCAAAGAAATCACCGGGGACACTGCCGGGTAGTGTCTCCGACTGCTGACCGAAAGGCATCCCCCCAGAACGGGTGGCGCTGTAATCCAGTGATTTTGTCGCTCCTGTGGACTGCCCGCCCGCATCCGGTGAGGACCTGGCCATACCGCTTGACGTCGAAGAATTGGCTATTGCGATCGGATCATTGGCCATGGCCTGCGAATTCTGACCTGGCCCGCTCAGACTCCAACCCGCGGTGAATCCTTGATCGGGCAAATCGGAACTCTCGTTGGTTCCGTTCCCGGCGGTGTTCCCCGGCTGTCCAAAGGGAAGAGGCGGGACGGCCTGAGACTGCTCTGTCGCCACGGGCTGATTCGGCTCCGGTGCATGGTATCCCGAATTGAGCGATGCACTCCCGAAGGGTGCGCCAGGCGGCGAGTTCGACTCCTCGCGTGGAGTCGGGCCGTCGTTTAGGTTCAGCGGTGGAACGACCGGCCAGGCCGTCTCTGAATGGGAGGCCATCTGTGACGCCGCGTTAGAACCGGCTGTGGCATGGCGATCGTTTTCTCCCGCCGTTCCGCCCACCGTTAGCGCCACGTCCACGGCCGTCCCCGGTGGAGACTGTGCCTCCGATCCGGCCACCGGCCGTTGATTGGAACCGGTCGATTCGGTCTGAGGAAGACTCGGAGACGGTTTTTCCTTTTTTTCACCAGCACCGTCCCCAATCTGTCCAGAAGCGTCTGTTTTCTCCGTGGCGGCAGATTGGTCACTGGGCACCGATGCCGTCTCCTTCGGGCGAAGGGTCATCAATCGGTAGGCCACCACGGCGGCCAAAATGAATCCCAGGACACCTAGAACAGCCAAACCAATGCGAATCTCGAACGAAAATCGCGTCGTGATCGGTTCTTCCAGGAACTCTTCGGAGGGGTCGGCTTGATCCCTGGAAAGACCGTCACCATGGGATCGTGCCCGATTTTCTTGAGTTTCTTGTTCAATAGTTTTGTCTTGTTTACCCATCCTGCTTCTCCCACCGATTTTAGGCCGCGGCGGCATTGAGAGGAGTTGCTTGGTTTTATTCACTCATCCCCAAGGGTGCAAGAGCAATTTTTGCGGGAAGCGGGCACGCGGGCACGCTTGGTCCGCGATGCTAAAAGAAGTCGAGAAGAGAAATCACAGACCGACTTGGCAACCCATTTGTTAACGTGGCTTGAGAGCCCAATTCCTTAAGCGGCTTTTACGTTCGTCAGCGAGCCTGCTATTGGGAGCTGCCGGGAGTTGTTGCGGGCACCCTTTTCAGGTAAACCGTGAGCGACGAGTTGCCGAGTTTCATCTCGGTGGGATTTGCGTCCGCCATTCGCCCGAAATCAAACCGGACGGCGAGGGTTTCGCTCATGATCCAGTCTTTATGGGCTAGCAGCGCCTGCCGAAGTTCTTCGTCGTCCGTCTCCACGCCCAGTTCGATCCGGTCTGTAAAGTCACAGTCCAACTCTTTGCGTTGGTTCTGAACGGCATGAACAAAATCGCGTGCCAGACCTTCGGCGATCAGCTCCGGCGTCAATTCCGTGGAAATGACCACCACCCCAACCTTCCCCTGTGCGGCCGTCCAGCCGGGTTTGGCGTTCAAGCGGATTTGAATATCCTCCTTGTCGAGGACAATTTCCCCAGCTGGCAGTGGCACGTTGACCCTGCCCTGCTGTTCAAGTTGCCGCAAAAGGGCCCCACCATCGGCTCGGCTGAGCCACTCCTTGACCGCAGGCAGCAGCTTACCCAGACGAGGCCCCAAGCGTTTGAAATCCGGCAGAACGGTGTATGAGACGTACTCGTCCGCCCGATCGCGCCATTCCACTTTCTTGACGTTCAGTTCTTCGGCGATCAATTCGCTGTGGGCCTGAAGCCACGCCAACTGATCGCGATCTGCCACAACAATTTCCACTTTGGCGAGAGGCTGGCGCACTTTTAATTTCGCGTTCATGCGGGCAGCGCGGCCCAGGGAGACGATTTCGCGCACGGCCCCCATCAGGCCACACAATTCTTCGTCAACAAGTTCCGGATACTCGCCGGGATAATCACAGAGATGAACGCTTCGACGGACGCGATCACCGAACACCGCCACGGCGAGATTCTGCCACAGTTCCTCCGCCAAAAACGGCACAAAGGGGGCAATCAAACGGACCAGAGTGACCAGGCACTCGTAGAGGGTCCAGTACGCATCGAGTTTGTCCTGATCCTGTTTACCCGACCAGAAGCGTGCCCGACTTCGCCGCACATACCAGTTGGAAAGCGCATCCACAAACTCGGTGATTCGCTGGCAGGCGGCGAAGTTGTCGTATTCATCCATAAACTGACAAACGAGCCGAACGGTGCGATACAACTCACTGAGAACCCAGCGGTCCAGTTCGGCACGCTCTTTGATCGGCCGGTATCCTTTCCCCTGCGCCAGCACTTCATGTTCGAGATTGCGAGCCTCTCCGCGAAGGAGTTCGGCCGGATCCCAGCCGTCAATCCGTGCATAAATTACGAAGAAACTGTACACATTCCAGAGACGGAGGAGAAATTCCGGGAGGCTCTCACGAATGGCCTGCTCGCTGTACCGGATGGAGGTCCATGGCGCCTGATTGGCGAAAAAGTACCACCGCAGAGCATCCGCGCCGTACCGATCAAAGATCTCCTGCGGCTCTCGATAATTCCGCTTACTCTTGGACATTTTCTGCCCGTCTTCGCCGAGCATCAGGCCCAGCACAACACAGTGCCGATAGGGATGCGGGAACGCAATGCGGGGCGTATCCACCTCCAGGAACCGGCGGGGATCGTCTGGAGGAGCGCCCTCTTCCGGGCTGAAAAGCAATGTGCTGATCGCCAGCAAGCTGTAGAACCACCCCCGGGTTTGATCGATCGCTTCACTGATAAAATCGGCCGGGAACTGCTCAGCCAACTTCTCGCGTGAGCCCGGCAGGTGTGGATAGCCCCATTGGGCAAATGGCATCGCGCCGGAGTCAAACCAACAGTCAATGACGTCGGGCACACGCCGCATCTTCGCACCGGGGCAAACCGGAGAATCATACACGATCGCGTCGATGTACGGCTTGTGAACTTTGAGATGCTCCGACAGTGAGGGGTCCGCTTTTTTCGCCGCCTCCCAAACCTCCATTCCGGTCACTCCCGGCTTGGCGAGCAGTTCGGCGTAGGAACCGATAGCTTCCATGTAGCCGGTTTTCTCGCAGACCCAGATGGGAAGCGGAGTACCCCAGAACCGCTCCCGAGAAAGCGCCCAATCCACATTGCTCTCCAAGAAGTTGCCGAATCGCCCTTCTCGGATGTTCTCGGGGTGCCAACTGATCCGGCGGTTGTTTTCAAGCATTTTATCCTTGAACGCGGTGGTGCGGATGAACCAACTCTTGCGAGGATATTGAATGAGGGGATCTTCTTCCGCACGCCAGCAGAACGGGTACTCGTGGACATACTGCTCGAAATGGAAGAGAAGCCCCCTATTGCGCAGATCTCGGATGATGTCGCGATCGCAGTCCTTAACCCAGCGTCCCTGGTATTCCGGCGCTTCCTCGGTGAACGTTCCGTCTGGTGCCACAGCGCAGATAAGCTGGGGTCCTTCGCCCTCCACGAATCGGTCCTGTTCCCGAAGAAGCACTTCGTAGTCCACTTCTCCGAATGCCGGAGCCTGGTGGACAACTCCCGTTCCCGTGTCGATCGTCACGAAGTCAGCCCCGACCACACGCCATGCCACATGCTCCTGTCCGCCGTTTTTCAGCCGGGCAAGACGCTCGCCGTCTTTCTTGTAGTAATAGTCAAATGGAGGCAGATAACGACGACCGATCAACTGACTGCCCAAAACGGTCTTTACGATCGTGGCCTTTTTGCCCACCTTCTTGGCGACCATATCCACCAGCGCAGTCGCAATGATGAGTTTTCGCGGCTCACCTTCAAATTGGACATAAGAATACTCGAGATCGGGTTTAACAGCGGCGAACTGGTTGCTTGGCAGGGTCCACGGGGTGGTCGTCCACACAAGGAGGTCCACGTCTGGCTCATCGAGGAGGGGAAAACGCACATACACACTCGGGTCGGCCACCGACCTGTAACCCTGTCCGACCTCGGCCGCAGAAAGAGCCGTGCCCCCCTGCGCCCACCACCAGACGATTTTGTAGCCCTGATAAAGCAGGCCTTTCTCGAACAATTTCTTCAGTGCCCACCAGACACTTTCCACGTAACTCTGGTGATAGGTGACATAGGCATCTTCGAGATGAATCCAAAACCCCAGGCGTTCCGTCAATTGCTCCCATTCGCGTGTGTAGCGAAATACGCTTTCCAGACACCGTCGAATAAAGGGTTCCACCCCGAAGGCTTCAATATCGCGTTTGGAGTGGATGCCTAACTCTTTGCATACCTCCACCTCGACGGGAAGGCCGTGCGTATCCCAGCCGGCGCGGCGCTCGCAGTAGTATCCCCGCATTGTCTTGTAGCGAGGGAAAAGATCCTTGATCGCACGAGTGAGGCAGTGACCCGGATGGGGCAATCCATTGGCTGTTGGGGGACCTTCATAAAATACAAATCGCGGGCCGCCACGCCGCATTTCCAGCGACTGCTCGTAGATCTGGTTTTCTTTCCAGAACCGAATGATTTTCTCTTCGATGGCAGGAAACGACGGATTGCGCTCAACTGGCCCAAACATAGGATTGACTCTCGATCCTATCACACAAGACTCTGGGGAATACACTTAGCGAGGATGGTGTCACGCGGACTCCCCAGTTAAGGTCTTAAGCCCCCGGCGATTATCAACCGATCGGAACGTGGCAACACGCGGTCATTCATTAGCTCAACTTATCCGCCACAAATTGCCCCTGTTAAAAGGTCACGGAGCTATTCCGAGTTGCCGGGCCTCTTCGCGGAGGATTCCCAAGACGATTTTTCGCAACTTGGGCTCGGCCTCCGCTGCCACGCGGAGAATGTCCTCTACCACCGCCGGCTCGAGGGCATCAGGCAAACACATGTCGGTTACAACCGACAATCCAAGCACCCGCATCCCCGCGTGAACCGCCACGATGACTTCCGGCACTGTGGACATTCCCACGACGTCCGCGCCAATGCCCCGCAGGAAACGGTACTCCGCCCGCGTTTCCAAATTCGGTCCGGTCACCGCAACATAGACACCTCGGTGGGCCACAAAATCTTCCTTCCGCGCGATGGCCAGCGCCCGGTCAATCAGGACCGGATCGTACGGCCGCGACATATCCGGAAACCGTGGCCCCAGCGAGTCGTCGTTTGGCCCGATCAGGGGGTTTCCGTTCATCAGGTTGATATGATCATCGATGACAACGATGTCACCCTTCCTGTAGTGGGGATTCATTCCACCACAGGCATTCGAAACGATGAGCAGCCCAGCACCCAATGCCCGCATAACGCGGACCGGGAAGGTTACCTGCTGATAGGTGTATCCTTCATACACGTGGAACCGTCCTTCCATGGCCACGACGGGGACGCCTTCCAGCGTACCGCAAACAAGCTGTCCCGTGTGACTAATCGTCGTGGAACGTGGGAAATGGGGGATTTCCTCGTAGGGAATCACAGCCTCTTGTCGAATTTCCGCGGCCAGGCTCCCCAACCCTGTCCCCAGAATGATGCCCGCGTGGGCCTGTCGTGACCACCGGGTGCGAACGGCTCCCACCGCCTCGTGAATTTGCTGCACCAGTCCTGATGTCATTGCAGTACCACCGCCAGTCCAAATCCGACAAGTCGAACAATGTTGAAACTGCGGCTACACCTGATGCCGTGAATCCCACCGATGGACTACCACCACCCATCGGCAGCGATTGCGCTCGCACGGTTTATCGGCCCGCAACGTGCGGCGCAATTGCGGGTCCACCACGTTGTTGCCTGCCCCAACGATCCAAGTTCAAAGCCCACCAGACCTCAGAATTCCTCTTCGTCGTCTTCAAACTCTTCTTCCTCGATTTCTTCTTCAAATTCTTCTTCCTCTTCCTCGAGTTCCCTCTCCGGTTCCTCCGTTACCTCTTCCTCTTCTTCGGCCTCTTCTGTTTCCTCTTCTAAGTCACCGAACTCACGCTCGATCTCCGCCTCGTACTCCGGTTCAAACTCAAAATCGTCATCAAAATCATCATCAAAGTCATCTTCGTCAAATTCATCGAAGTCGTCATCAGGCGGCGGGACCGTTGGCGTGAACTCCACTGACGATTCGTCCCCGTCCGTATCCAGGTTGTCGTCCGTGGCCTCGTCATTCCAATCGGGAGGCACCTCGTCCAACACCATAGTGTGTATCTCCTTCTCCGTTCCAGATAATCTGTTTTGCGACTCCGCTCCCCTGCCACCTCCCACTTGTCACTCTGCGGGGCCTGTTTGCGTGAGAATACAGTTGATCAATCAGCGCTTCAAAGCCTTTTAGTTTACCCGTCGCGAAAGGCAGGCGGTAGTCGGGCGATCACTCTCACGCGAAAGCACGACAACACTTTCGATTGCGGGAAACCGCGGAAACGGCCAGGTTACATGCCACTTGCCACCGAGCTGATGTCCCGACCAACTCAAACGACACGTGACGCCTGCCGAACCCGTTTTCGGGAAGAGTTGCTTATCGCGTCCACTTTTTCCTCACGGCAAACAGCACCGGCGCACCGGGTTGTCCCCGACACCACGACTGGCGATGGGGCCTGCTCAAAGGTACCATAATCCCGGACTTTCCAGGCAGATGACCAAATAATTCGAGACAGATGGTAAAGCAACTAAAGGGCCGCCTTCCGTCAGGCAGCGAAAACGATGTCGCCAGCGGCTTTTTGCCCGGGTCGCTACAATCCACAAGCGCATTGTCACTCAATTTAGGAAGGAGGTGGCTTTTATGGCGAGCATTTCCCGGCGTCGATTCCTGCAAGTTGGTGCTGCTGCTCTCTCCACCACTTTAGGGCGAAATGTTGGCTGGACGTTTCAACCGCCTGGAGAGCGTCCTCCGCGAGCCCCGGAAGTCACGGTACTCAATCCGCGCTGCCGAGTGCCGGTGTCGCTCATCATTGACGATTCGACGTGCCTTGTTAATCTTGCCCATTTTGCGATGCCACAATTCGCGGAAGTCTGGCCAAACCGAGCGGAGTACCAAAAACCGTGGCGTCAATTCCCGCGAGAAATCCCCGACGCATTTGTTCAAAAATTCATGGCGTGGTGCGGGGAAAACGGAGTGAAAGGAAAATACAGCGTCGTGCCTTACCCCGCCTGTGTTGGCTGGCTGGACTGCGACTTGCCGGGCTGGTCACATCAGGAATTGGAGAGGAGCCTTCGGATTGTTCGCGAAGAAATCATGCCCCATTGGGACATCCATCCCGAGATGGTCACTCACACCTGGGTCATAAACACGAAGACCGGCCGGCCGTACGAGGAACGGTCCCAACGATTCATGGAAAACTGGGGCTGGAGCGAGGGGCGCTCCGCCGAGGAACTGACCGAGTACATCGCGTACGCCCTCAACATCCTGAAAAACGCGGGACTACGCTGCGAAGGGATTACCACACCAGGCGGTTTTGGAAGCCGGGCAAGACCGCAACTTTCCATCGCTACTTTGGAAGCCTGTCGTGATGTTTTTCAGGTGGAGATCCCGCATTATTTTCGCGATGTTTTTACCGGAGCGGAAAGCGTGGCTCCCCGAGTGGAAAACGCCTCGGGTTTGGAGGGCCCCGAACCCCGATGTGTTGTCTCGATCATCGGCTGCACGGGGGACTGGTTTGGCGGTTGGGATGGCGATACCCCTGGCTCTCCCGACAAGTTTATCACCCCAGACCTGGCCTCAGGTCGTATGGTGGAAGTGATCACCCGGGAGGAGCCCGCCGTCATGGTATGTCACTGGCCCGGCATGTTTTTCAATGGAAGGGAACTGGGGTTCCAAATCCTTCAGGAAGTTGTCAAGAGGTTGCACGCACGGTTCGAGAATCTGATTTGGATGAACCTCTCGGAACTTGCCCGATATTGGGCAGCTAAGGAGTTGACAAGTATTGCGATCGCCGGGCAGCAAGTCGCCTTTACCGCGCCGTTTGCGTGTCCCGGTTTCACCATCGAGCTCTCCGGGAAGCTCCAGAAAGTTCCGGAGTTTAGCCACGAATCGCAGCGAGTCGTTTTTCAGGAGGTCTCGGGCTGGCGAAACCTCCGCCCTGGCACGTTCTTCCAAAAGAATCAGGGCGACAAAGATCGGTACGTGTTCTGTTTCGACCTGCCCAAAGGAAAATCATCGATCACTCTGGGATAACCCCCAACTGCTGTCCCAACAGTCCGTTGCAACCGGAATTCTGCTGCTCCAATGTCAATACCCGGTGACTGTTCCAGGCCCACTTTCTCAAGACTTTACAAATGGCCCGGGCCTCAATACGCTTCATGAATTGCCCATACTTTGTGACCGGAGCCCGGTCGGTATGAATCTCTCAATGTCGGAATGTGGAGGGCACAGACAGCTCCCTCCGGGCATAACCTCACGCCTACCCAACGCCTCGCCTAAATGCGCCTCACCTTTTCCGCAAGTGGGATGACTCAACTCAGCGCATGACGGTCGTGTACCACGTGGTGCCAAAACACAGGGACACCGCGCGGACCAACCGGAAAAGCGGTCGGCAGCAACTCTGCTGGGTAAAACGGTTCACGGACGCGACGTGTCATCGCCCGATTTGAGTGTGAGCTTCACCAAGCGAAGGTCGATCGCCCGTTCGCCCGGAATATTCATAGCCCGGAGCTCCAATAGTCCTCGTTGTGCGGGAAGCTCGATCACCCCCAACACGAAGGGCTTAAAGTCTTTCACGTACGACTCCCCCTGTCGCGGTACACGATCGAATTCATGCCCGTGAATCGGTGGATCAAAGGGTTCGGTGATCTTGCCTTCCACACTACGACCAGCAAAAGAGGCTCGGAGGACCACACCGACGTCCTGTGGCCGACACGTGTAATAAACCACGAGTTCATATTTGCCTGCCGTGTGGACCTCAATGTCCCAGGTGATGCTGTCTTCACGGTTGATCCAATTGGTGAAGAAAGAACAGTTAGGGGCTTTTCCACTCCGTTCGATGTTACCGTGGGGAACTCCGTCCCGGGCGGGCAGGTACGTCACCGGAAACTCCCTATAGCCCACGGGAAAAGGCCGAGTGTCGGGTTCCTTAGGAAGGACCTCTGCCTTAAATTGTTCCACTGCTTTCCGCAACGATTCGGCAACATCCGGAAATTGTGCTGACACATCGTGCGTTTGGCCCGGGTCCTCGAGGAGATCATACAGTCGCCCACGGTTGTCAAGGATAAAACGGTCGTTTCGCACACTGATCTGGCCTGCCTGATGGGCGAAAATCAAACGTTGCCGGGCCACGAACTTCTGTTTTCCGAGAAGCACGGGCGAAAGATCAATACCGTCCATCGGCAAGGGCGCCTTGTAGGACACACCGGCAAGAGAGGCGAGGGTGGGAAAGAGGTCGATGGCAGCAGCGATTTGCGACACTCGCAGTCCGGCTGGCACATGCCCCGGCCAGCGAATGATGCACGGTACACGAACCCCACCTTCGTCCGTGGATCCCTTCCGGCCCCGCATTCCTCCGTTCCACCGCCAGCTATTCGGTCCGTTGTCGGAAAAATAAACCACGATCGTATTTGACTCCAGGCCACACTCACGCAAAGCTTCCAACAGCCGGCCGACGTTCCAGTCGATGTTCTCGCACATGGCCAGCACCGCACGAGTGAACTCAATATCCTCTCGCTCGTTCCCGTGGTATCGCTGGGCAATCTGCGCACCGGCAAATTTCTCGTAGAACTTGTCCGGCACCTGGAGCGGTGTGTGGGGGGTGTTATAGGCCACATAGCAGAAGAAGGGCTCGGTTTGATGGCGTTTGATGAAGTCGATCGCGTGATCGGTGAAATCATCGGTAATGTATCCGCGCCCACGGACGATCTCACTTCCAGATTCCAAGGGAGGATCAAAGTAAATTCCCCAATGCCCCGAGGTGAAGCCGTAAAACTCCTGGAATCCTCGCCCCAGCGGATGGTAGGGATATTGGCTTCCATTGTGCCACTTTCCGAAAATGGCCGTTGCATAGCCAGCAGCGCGAAACGCCTGAGCAATGGTGTATTCGTTGAGATTCATTCGCTCCGCGCCCGTGGTCACTCCACGCACACCCGTCCGCGGATGGTACCGACCGGTGAGGAACTCGGCCCGCGTGGGCGCGCAGAGCGGACTCACATAGAAACGTTCAAACAACGCCCCCTCTGCAGCCAGACGATCAATGTTGGGAGTGCTTAGATTGTAATTGCCATGCACGCTCAAATCACCCCAACCCTGATCATCCGCCAGGACGATGAGAATATTTGGCGGATTTGCAGATTCGCCCGTGCATGTTGCCACATTCAGAAAGCCGACACTCAGTGTAGCACATACCAGAAAAACGGTTCTCACAACGGCACCGCGCTTCATGTGATACCTCCCCGCTGATAGCTCGTGTCATCGAAATTCCCGGAAAATGTGGGCACACGCCGGGCCTTCACCGAGCTGGATCAATTTCGAAGCGTGCCTTGGATTCCTTGATCGAGACTACAAGGCCGCTTCAAGCCCGACCTGCCAATGCCGCCCGTTATTATTGCAGAGTGCGAAAGTAGTTAAAAGTGAAGGGACGCGACCGAGCTGTCAGCCCCAGCCACTCCCCAACCGGATCAGGAGAACCAACGAGGTCCACCACCAGGTGCTTTACCCGGACTCGATCATTTCGCAGGCGGCGCCAATCGAATGGCGTCAAGGGCCTGAACACCCACAGTCCCCATTCCCGAGCGGGCCTCATCCGAAGATCTCGCCGGTCAGCAAACACGCGACCCAAAAATTCTTCCGGCAATTCCGCGCGAGAAATGGCAAGCGGGGGACGTCCCATCACGTAAAGAGATAGGGCAACGGGAGCATAGGCACAGATATCTTCAATTTGGCGTCGATCAGCCTCCACAGAAATGGTGACGGACCGCGCCCCCAGTTTCCTCAAAAACGCGGCTGCCAAAGGATTCAGAACCCCCAAACCGGGGCCCGCCTCAAAACCGATCCCTGCTCGACGGGCCAGCCACCACCCTCCCCAGCTATTGACTTCAACGGCCAGTCGGGCCTTGCGACAACGTTCCACAAGCTCCTGCATTTGGGGCAGGTCATCCTCGAAACACACCGGTGGTAAAGCGACTACCGGCACGTGCTTCCGGCAAACTTGCACGATCGTCGTGACGTCCTCTGGCCCGGCACCTTCCACTATTAGATGCACCGGCTGCACTCGGCTGACAAAATCCTCTAACTGTCCTATGCCGATACGCACACGATTTGGCATATCACCGAGTGCCCGCACGTTAGTTGTGGCGGGTTGGAGATCGCTGGCGGTAAGAGAGCCTCCTTCGGGAAAGTCGATTTCGATCGGCTTCTTCTCCGCCCGGCGAATCCGACCAATCTCCGCCGAGATCCGATCGAGAATCGCGTTGACAGTCCGGGGCACCAGGAGAAACTCCGGATCGTCGGTCTCCACGTGATCAGCGGCGCATCCCTGGAAATACCGGTCCTGCACCATCTGGCAGAGTTCTCCCGCCGTTACAGCCTTGTGAACTCGGCGGACCACCGTTTTTGGATACTCCCAGGTGACATCCGTTCCATGCCAGCGGAGTTGACATTCGATACGCTTATTCGCGGTGCCGAGAATAAACTCGAACCCCTTCCTTTCAGCGGGAAATGCGGCAGTCTCTTCTCCTTCGGGCAAAACCTCGGCGACATCATCCGCAACCGCATCGCCGGCTTCCCCAGACATCTCATCCCGGCCGAGTCGCCCGCGGTTACTACCGGTAAGTTTCGTTCTCTCGCCTATCAGATAGCCGTCAGTTAGTTCTCGACCGGTGTAATTGGTCAGGGACCGTGCCTCGGATTTAAGCTCATCGATGCTATCGCCCGCCAGTGCCCGCCGATAGATTCCCACCGCGCGAGCCACCCAATCCGCCGTCTTCAGTCGGCCCTCGATCTTCACGGCCCGAACGCCCGATTCGTGAAGCTGGACGATATGTTCGAGCGCGCACAAGTCGTGCATCGAAAGCGGGTGGCCCACCTGCTGGCCGTCCACCGACCAGGGAACCCGGCATGGACTGGCACATAAGCCGCGATTGCCGCTTCGGCCGCCCACCCAGCTTGACATCAGGCACCGCCCGGACACGGAAAAGCACAGCGCTCCCTGTCCAAACACTTCCAGGTCAATAGGTGAGTGCTGGGCAATCCTGCGAATTTCTTCAAGCGACAATTCCCGAGCAAGAACGACCCTGGTGGCGCCCAACTCGGCGGCGGCCGCCACGTCGGCCGAGTTCGCCATGCAGGTCTGAGTGCTGAAATGGAATTCCAACTGCGGGAAGGCCTTGCGAAAGGCGAGCAGCGCTGGATCTCGTACAAGGATGGCGTCCACGCCTATCTCGGCCGCCTGACGAAGCACCGCGATCGCCAAGCCCAGCTCCCTGTACGAAATATCGGTGTTGACCGTCAGATAGGCCCGACGTCCGTGGGAATGGAGAAAATCCACTGCCCGTCGTGCTTCCTCCAGAGTAAAGTTTCGGGCGCGACGCCGGGCATTCAAATCCTGCAAGCCGAAATATACGGCATCGGCCCCCGCAGCAACCGCCGCGCGGAGGGCGTTCCAATCTCCGGCAGGGGCGAGAATCTCCAGACTCCGTCCAGAATCCAAATGCAATCTCTCTTTCGACAAGCGTCACCTCGCGCTGACGAACTGGCTTCCGTTATTGGCCGTCGCTTGAAAAAAAAGGCCGCCGAGGGAGTATTCCACTGGTATTTTACCGATACTCAAACTGAAAGAGCAAATTGATAAGATCGGCACGGGCCTGGAAGTTGGAAGGCGAATCAACAGCCCGATGGAGAGGAACTCATCGTTGCCTGAGTTTGCTCCGCGAAGAGCTTGGCGAGGCTGGATTTCAATGGCTCCAGGGCCAGATGACCGCCCTTTTCCGCACCTTCAGGAGGTGGGTATTTGCCCACCAGGCATTTCGCCCCCAGTTGACGCGCTTTCACCTGCTGATGATCCGAGAGGTACCGACCGATGGGGACCAACATGACAAACGGAATATCGTGGCTTTTAAGGCGTGCTTTGAGTTCCTGAAAGAATTCCAGCCCTCTCATGTCCGGCAATTGGTACGCACCCAGGATGGCATTGTATCCCCCTTCGCTCTCGGCCATTACGGCCATTTGCAGCCCGGCTTTGCCTGTGGTCGCCGTCTCCACCACGCAGCCCCAGCGTGGGAGATGCTCATGCGCGTCCTGAAGGACTGACTCGTCGCCATCGACCACCAGGACCCGCTTGTTTGCAAACAGGGGGGAAGATTCCGTTGGGGGAAGCTGACGCCCGATGGAATGGACAATATCCTTCAATTCCAGGGCTATCTTGCCGATCTCCCGTAACGACTGCCGCAAGCCTTCCGCTTCGGGATCCAAGGAAGCCTCGGTAGCAACGATCTTACTGACCAGTTCATTGACTGGAATGGCCAACGCCCGATGCAGTTTTTCAATGACTCCCAGCGTCGCTTCGGTCTGCTCAACCTCGATGAGTTCGAGCATGTTGAGAGCTGTAACCAGATCCCGACAAAAAATTTCCAGGAAGAGCCGGTCATCGTGGGTAAACGCCCGGGGCACCGGACTTTCGATATTGACCGTTCCGATTACGACGGGCTCCAAATTCGAGGAATAACGTATCAATGGAACGGTGAGAGAGCTCCGCGAATTTGCTGTGCCCTGCAGATACAGACTGTCGTTTCGGGTATCTTCGCAGAGATAACTCACTCCCGTTTTTGCCACGTACCCGGTGATCCCCTGCCCCTCAAACGCTGGAGTAAGCTCCCGGGCAGCGGCCTCCGGACTCATACCTTCCGAAATAAAAGGCACGAGTTTGTTGGTCTGAAAATCGATCAGTCGTATTTCGAAGACGTTGAACTGGAGGACACCCTCCAGATAGGCAAGGACACGATTTTTCAGTAACTGTTTGCGCTCCTCGGCCGTCAGCTTGATCAGTTCTCCGGGAGCAATATCCACCAATCGCCGACCAGCTTCATGAATCGCTCGTAATCGTTCCAGGGGACGGTAATTGGAAGTAATCTCCTTGAGGACGACGAGGATCTGCTTTCTCCCCTCACCTTCCTCTTTCATGCGAACCGCATACAGATCAAAAACCCGCGTATCGGCCGTCCGCAGAATTGTGCGGGCTGGTCGTCCCTGATCCCGCGCAATCGTGAGGGGGAAATAGTCCGGCTTGAGCAGAGTCACATCGCGGAAGATGTCCCGGTAAAAACGTTTGCCCGTTAGACTATCATCATTGGGGGCGAATTGCCTGGCTGCTTTGTTGGCCCATTCGATACGGAACTTTTCGTCCACGACAAAGATCGCGTCAGGCAGGTGCTCAACAATCGCTGGGGCCCAGGGGAAAGATTCGGCGCTCATGTTGTCCGGCGGATTCAGGACAGACGACGTTTCCAGCATCGGATGCGCGCGCTGTTCGAGTAGGGATTGCATCGTCGCGACCTTGTCGTGGTTGCAACTATTATGGGAATTTCACACCCGTGGTAAAGTGGCACCCTTGTCGCATCGCCTGCCTTGCTGGGTTATTCTACGATACATCAATAGGGCAGTCAACAACTGTGGCGCAGGCAGGAAAAACTCTTGCGCGACGTCTGGGCTGCCCTTGTTTTGCTCCGTGACCGGTCTTTACATCGAGACCGTAATCGCAACCTTCGACTTTCCAATTACTTACGAAATGATTTGCAAACTCGGGCGGGCAACCCTGTGAGCGTGGTAATTGTCACCGATTGTTCGTTAGGCCACAACTCTCCTAATGCAAGCGCAATTGTGGCATAGAGGACCAAAAACTGTGGCAATGTTCTCCGAGTTCCGGTCCCTAAAGTTCTCCGCCGGTTAACTCCTCCGCACAGTCGCTTTAAGTTGACTTCGCCGCGGAAGGTTGCACTTCCTTCCGTCGTGCGACGAAAAACAATATCGAGTACCCCACCACGGATCGTTAAATGTTTGCTTAATGAGCCAGCCATGAGCCGTGCATTCTTTCTCGCCGTCGGCCTGTTTGTCATGTTCCTGGGGGTACAGACCCTGGGTGTCCAGCGATTCGTGCTGAAAGCCCACGACCCTCCGGCCGCCCGGGCCAGTGGATCAGGAGCGGCGGCCGCCGGTCCCAACAAGGTTCTCGAACCACCTCCCTGGGCGCCGTGGAGTCTGATGGCCACCGGTGCTGTTGTCTCGCTCTATGCGGTAACACTCCCCATCAATCGGAAATGAACTGCCTACTCCGGCGTCCTCAGAACAGTTGGCCCGAGCAACGCTTCTGTGCTTTTAAAGGTCCCAAATGGTCGGGCGTATACCTTCCAACCGGGAACGCCACTTGCCTGGAAAAGCCTTTAACGGCATTTAACGGCCCCCATTGAAACCACCTGCCATGCGAATTCAACGGTCGTGCATCGAACTCTCCACTTCCGGCCACGGCCAGATGGTCGATCTCACAGCCCGAATCACAGAAGAAAGTAAACGATCCGGCATCCAGCGGGGACTGATTCATCTGTTTGCAGTCGGAAGCACGGTTGCACTGGGGACGATTGAGTTTGAACCAGGGCTCCTCAAAGACCTGCCCACATTGATGGACGAGCTGGCGCCGCCCGACCGCAGATACCACCATGACGCCACTTGGCACGACGGCAACGGGCACTCTCATCTTCAGGCCACACTGTTGGGTGCATCTTTGACTCTCCCCTTGGAGGGTGGTCAGCCAATTCTTGGGACATGGCAACAGGTCTTCCTTATGGAGTGTGATATCAGGCCACGCCAGCGAAGGGTCGTCGTCACGATTTTTGGCGAGTAAATCTTTCAAGCCAGATCATTACAAAATAGACCAAAAAGATAATGAATGAGGATTGACTCAAATCGCGATCAGACTGTTTTCCGCGCTCGACCGGTGGCGTACAATATGACAGCGGTGCATGCACGCCAGAACGTTCCAGAGGGGCCGGGTCGGCAACAATGCTTGTGCTTTCACGCAAATGCAATGAACAGATCGTGATTGGCGACGACATTATCATCACAGTGGTGGCCATCAAGGGTGGAACTGTGCGCTTAGGGATAGAAGCGCCGCCTCATGTCTCGGTTCATCGCGAAGAAGTACTTCGGGCCATCCGTCAGGCGATGGAGAATCGCAACCCAATGGGTGGAAACAGCCAGGCGCCCACGAGTGATGGCGGATGATGGCCACGTGGCCTGGCCAACGTCTCGTGCATTTCTCTCCACGTCGCCCTACATTCTGCTTTTTTGTTCAAGTCGGCGCGGGCTCCCGGCTCATGCCCCTTTGGGTAGTCCTCAACTAGTTGGATTATTGACGCCCCGGTACAATTTTGGGAACATCTGTGGAATGGAGTCCTCAGAAACCAGCGGCAAGCCGAGTACAATCTTGATAAGTTACGCATTGCGAGATTTGTCGAAGGGAGTCATTGATGGCGAAAGCTGTTTTGGAAACGTCTATCCCCGGGCTCAAGAAGCGGAAAGGCAAAGTTCGCGACATTTACGATCTGGGCGACCATCTTTTGCTCGTCAGTACAGATCGAATCTCCGCATTCGATTGGGTTCTCCCCACGCCGATCCCCTCGAAAGGACAGGTTCTCAATCAACTCTCGGCGTTCTGGTTCAAGTTGTTGGGTGAGCCCAACCATCTCGTTACGATCAATTTGGATGAGATGCCACTTCCCGAATACACCGACCGTGAAATGCTGGCAGGTCGGACCTGTTACGTGCGAAAAACGAAAGTCATTCCCATTGAGTGCGTCGTCAGGGGATATATATCCGGTTCCGCCTGGAAGGAGTATCAACAACGCGGGACAGTGTGCGGTATTCAACTTCCGCCCGGCTTGAAGGAAAGTGACGAGCTTCCCGAGCCGATCTTTACCCCAGCCACGAAGGCCGAGACGGGTCATGATGAAAACATCACCTTTGATCAGATGATCGAGATCGTAGGTGAGCAGATCGCAGTTGAGCTGCGGGAAAGAAGCCTTCGTATCTATAAGCTAGGAGCGGCGTACGCCAAGGAACGGGGGATCATCATCGCGGATACCAAATTTGAGTTCGGACAGGAAAACGGGCAGATTTTGCTCATAGACGAGGTCTTTACCCCGGACAGCTCGAGATTCTGGCCGGCGGACTCGTATACCCCAGGGCGAGGTCAGCCCTCGTTCGATAAGCAATTCGTGCGTGATTGGCTGGAAAGTACCGGATGGGACAAGAACAGTCGGCCGCCGGAACTCCCCGATGACGTTGTCCAAAAAACACGGGAGAAGTATATAGAGGCGTTCGAGCGTTTGACCGGACAAAAATTCCCGTTTTCCTGATGGGTTCGGGTGATCGCACGCCGAGTGCCAATGAGCGCACCACGAGAAGGACTGAAGAAAGCCTATGCCGCTTTACGAGATTGAAACCGAGTATCACATCATCATCACCTGGGCGGACGACGAAGAATCGGCCAAGAATGTGGTGCGGGAAAACTATCCCCGCGAGGCCATCATCCGAATCGCAAAACGTCCCAGAAACAGTTGGGTCATCTCCAAGGCCGGGCTGGGGATTGTCGGCAAGACCGACCCGTGCCATATCGCTCGGGAATGCCTTGCCCGAGCGGCCGGTGACAAAATCCACGCAATCCGTCTTTATATGCAGGAGACCGGTGCCGACCTGGAACGAGCCAGGAAAGTGATCGAGTCGAACATGATCATGGGCTGGTAGTAGCGGGGAGCTGTGTGCGCTCCCTTGGGGCTAAACTTCGATTCCGATCGCGAACCTGCGTATTTTCCCTGCCTGTTTAGAGTGAGGCGTTGGCCTCGATTCTTTCGCGCTGGACGATTCGTCATTTCCGGAGTCCGAGATTGGAGTAACTCTGCCTCCGCCGAGTTCAGTCTCCCGGCGTGCTGCGTTTGACTTAGCAAAACTGCGGCAGCGGGACGAATTCATCCTACCCCCGTCATCGGCAGGAAAATCCTCGGCGGTGTGTTATTCCTCGGTAGATCGATAAATTGTTCAATCTTTTCCTGACTTGCTTATGGCATGCGCGACCGCGGCCAAGCGTCTCACCAGAACGGGCGACGGTTGAACCAATGTCGCCGAAAATGGAGGGCACAATTATTGCGAGATGGCAGATTACAACAGCCCTGGTCAGAAAATCGGCAAGGATAAGCCATCGTCGTGGGCTGTGTTGATGGACGGCTCAGCGTTGTTCCCGTCCAAACGCGGTAGAAGCACGTGACAAGCTACCTGCAACTCAGGAAGGCTTGAAGTCACGACTGTTCTTTTTCGAACGGGATGCTTTTCACAGGAAACAGGATGGCCCACAATTTAATTCCGTGACAGATCGCCAACTCACCGACCGGTTCTCGCTCCATGAACTCTTTTCGCAACCGGCAGGTATGAGGGCGTTGATCTGCTGGCTATTGGACGACAGGTAATGCGGAAATGAGATTCAACATTTTACCCCAGCACCTGCTACCGTTAATCGGCGTCGTGATGGTGGTCATCGGAGCCGCCGTGGGCCCGGCCGAAAACCATCCACGCCCGCAGTTGAACGCCAATGTTGCTCGCTCCTGGTCGGCAGTAGTCTTTGCAGAGCAATCGCCGCCGGGCACGGGAACGGCAGGTGGATTGTCGCAATCCCGGCCTTCCGCGGCACAACTTCGCCCCGAACTGGACAACCGATTAAAAACCGCGCTTCGCAGAAATTTTCAACAAAATGATCGGATCATTTCTCTGCAATCGCTTTTGGATCGCCACTCGCGACGAGAAGATCTTACACGTGCCGTCAAGGCTTACTGGACTGTTGTGAGGCTTGTCGTTGCCGTTGATCTGCTTTCTGAGTCGCTTTCGGAGCTTGAAACGTTCCCCTGTCCTCCAGAGCGCCGTCCATACTTCGAAGGCCTCAAGGGCGGCATCACTGGCCAACTCATCGATATGCGTGGACAACTGGCTGCGGCACAATTTGAACTGACCTCCTGGGCAGGCACAACGGACGCTAAGGGGCGTGCATTTCCAGATGACATCCCTCATACCGGAGGATACAACACGTATATCGAGTCGCTCTTCCACGGCCAGGCCCCGCTGGAAATCCGCAAAATAGACGAACTTCTTCCCCTTGTACGGCAGTCCATCTACCTTCACTTCATAGCTGCTCGAAGTGCCCGCGATGCATGGCTGGCCTACCGCGATGCAGCCAACGCGGGTGCGGTCAACATTGAACCGGCGATGGAAATGTGGCATCTGGCCATTAATGAAAACCTCCGGTGCCTTGAGGCCATTCAGCGCTACAACGAATTGATTCTCGAATACATCCTTGAGCTGCGAAGCTACGGTCAAGCGCCGAGCAACATCCTGCCCATGCTTCTCGAAGAAAGTAGCCGCCGGGTCGTCTCCGGTACCGCCGGCATAACCAGCCCAGCCAACCGCGATAGCCGAAGCGAGATTAAACCCGCGCAACAGGCCGGCGCTATAGCAAACAACTTACCTTTCGCACTCAAGAATCGCGGGCAGGTTGCCCTGTCGGATTGCCTACAGGCCCCCACCTGCCGTCTAATCGCTCTTCGCGAGGCCGGCGATACCGGAACATCAGAGTTAACGAGCGGCTTTTTCAACTCCATCACCGCCACGCGGCTTGAGGATTTCGTCAAGGAGCTGTCACGCTTGTGTGTTGGAGAGTCCGCCCAAACGCGAGCAGGCAAACTCCTGACGCTGCCCGAGTATTTGACGAGGAGCTCGGCCGGAGACGAAGATCGGGGCGTCCGGACGATTCAGTATTGGAACGTAATCGAAGCCCAGACCAGGCTTTACGTGCTCGTTAAACAGTCGGCGGTATTCTCGCAGCTTTTTCACTTGGCTTTGCGAGAAGCCGGGCGTCCGGGAGGAGCGGAACTGGTGCTCCAGATTCATGCGGAGAGAAACGCAGCCGACGCAGCACTGCAGGACGCCCACGGCGACCTGTTGGACAAGCAGTTTGTCCTAAAAAAGAGCAACAGCTTGGCGACCGATACCGATTTGACGGTAGTTACACCGCCGTTTGCTGGCCCTTACGAAACGCGATGGAACGAGCTTGCCCCCTACGTCACCCCAGCCCGGCGTGTCAATTTGGGAAAACTCGCGTATCAATTGCCCGCCATCTACTCGGCGACAGCACAAACCGCATCGGCGCTTCTTTCTGCCGATCTTGCCCGGCAGCGCGACGCCGAGGCATATTTGCGGGGACAAACCCCGTTGACGACTCTTCTCGCGTCCGTCCGGCTCGAATTTGACCTCTGGCTACAATTCATTGAAGGAGTCAGCCGATACAACAGGGCTATTGCGGAGTACGCAGCGGGTTGTTTGCCGTCTGCGGCGTTGAACGACTACCTCAAGGCGATCGGTATTCAGTAGTCCCAGGGAAGCCGCCCGGATCGCGCTCCCGGTTGTTTCATCATCATGCGAATCGTTTCGAAAGTAACATGCCCACTCCGCTGATGTCACAACCAGCCGAGGGAACCGCAATACGTCCGACCTGCGAAACCAATCCCGCAATTCTGGCCGTGCGGATTGGACCGCTTGAAATCTCGCCACCCTTATTTCAGGCGCCCATGGCGGGCTATAGCAACTACGCCTTCCGGCAGCTTCTGCGACGACTGGGTGGCGTGGGGTTGCTATGCACCGAGATGGTCAGCGCCAGAGGCTTTCTCGAACTCGACCGCCGCTATGGTAAACTGCCAGAGCGGTTGTGGGGCGTGCGTGAAGAACCGCGTCCTGTTGCGGTTCAGATCTGGGACAACGATCCGGACAAATTGGCCCAGGTCGCCGAAAGGCTGGTAGAAGATTTCCACGTGAGCGCACTGGACATTAACTTCGGCTGTCCCGCGGAGCAGATTACCAAAGGTGTGGCCTGCGGCGCGTATCTTCTCAAAGACCCGGAACTTGTGGGCAAGATTGTATCCCGGGTAGTGCGCACAGTCTCGCCTGTCCCGGTGACCGCCAAAATGCGGCTGGGTTACACCGACCATCAACTTACGGCCTGCGAAGTGGCCCGGGTTGTTGAACAGGCGGGCGGCAGCGCCGTTTTCGTCCACGGACGAACAGCACAACAGAAGTACCGGGGGAGGGCCAACTGGGAGCGGATTGCGGAGGTGAAGGCGGCCGTCCAGCGGATTCCCGTCATTGGAAACGGCGATATACGTTCCGCGGTCGATGCCGTCAATAATCTGCAGCGCTATCGCTTGGACGGAGTCATGATCGGCCGGGCTGCTCTCTCCCGTCCATGGATATTCCGCGAGGCGTCAGCCTTGCTCGCCGGAAAAACACCTCCCCCGGAACCAACTCCGGAAGAACAATTCGATCTCATCCGCGAACAGTACGAGGTACTTATTGCCCAGTTTGGGATCCCGAAAGCCACTATTTTGATGAAGCAGTTTCTGTGTCGGTTTATCGCTTTTCGGCCGGGCTCCAAGCATCTTCGGGTGAATATACTCCATCTGAGTGAGCCGCACGAGATTCTGGAGGCGGTTCGACGTTTCTTGCTTGCAACGAAGTCCCCGATAAACGTGTCCAATTCGTTTGCTTCGACTCGTGCCGATTGATCCGGAGCATTCAAAACAGGCCTCGTTAGCAGACCTAGCGTTTAACGCCGTTTCCTTTCGGCACCTGTTCCGGCCAGTTCAGCCCCGTATTTCGCCGAGCCAGCCCTCGCGTGCGGTGCCGCTGGGCGAAACCTGCCACACGTGGCCTGTCTGGACCTCGAGCGCAGTGAGCCACCCGCCACCGTAGCAATAGGTGTCGATGCAGACGAGATAGCCAAGATTCAGAATCTCCCCGTTCTTCTGAGCGGTATGTCCAGTGATGGCCACTTTCTCCGAGAAATGGGGGCCGGGAAGGTGCTCCCGCAGCGAGCGCCATCGGAGTATGGTCCCATCCAGCATATTCAGGGGACGATGCTCATCGTAGTTGGCGTGGACGAAAAAGTGGTTTTCCGTCTCGTGGTAAGAAACACAATTTCTCAAAAAAGCGATGTGCTCCGACGGTATTTCTTCTACCCTGGCGCAAGCATAGGAGGCCAGGGTCGCGGCCCCACCGTAGATCAACCAGTCCTGAAACGCCTCCTTGGCACCATCGACAATGCTGAGCAGCATTTCATCGTGATTTCCCAGTATGGGGACCAGGGTGACATGCTGCTGAAGCCGAATCAAAAGATCAATGACGCCGCGACTATCAGGCCCCCGATCTATGTAGTCACCCAGACCGACGATGATGTCGGAACTTCCCGGACCGATCCAATCCAGGAGGCGCTCCAGCACGTGTTGATAACCGTGGATGTCTCCGATAGCAATGACGCGTTTCACTGAAGAACCACAAGTGTACTCTTAAGAAGCCAGATATAACCAGTTTCCACTGACGTAAAGGTGTCGGTTTGGAAAGCGAGATCCCACGTGCGAGTCGCTCGGCGGGCCGGTTTACGCCGTCGCCTGCCCCTTGCCCTTTTTACGTGAGCCACTGCTGAACGGTTTCGCACCGTTTTCAACCTGTGACGGAGCCATGAGTCGCCAGGAAAATCTGCGTCAGATGAAAGAACACGGGAGCCGCAAAACAGAGCGAGTCGATTCGATCGAGAACTCCGGTGTGCCCCGCCACCAGAGTTCCGTAATCCTTCACGCCGCGATCTCTCTTGATGGCAGACATGGTGAGGCTTCCCGCAAATGCAGCTACGGAGATCGCCAGCGAGAGGGCTGCCGCAATCCACACTGAATCGAAGGGTGTCACCCACCAGAGCATGGCACCAACCAGCGTGACACTCGCCGTTCCCCCGAGAAGCCCTTCCCACGTCTTGGTTGGATTGATTTCCGGCACGATCACGTGGCGACTGGGAAGCTGCGACCACGCAAAGTGAAGTGCGTCGCTGAGCTGGGTCATGAATACCAGGAAGAACAACAACCTCAGGTTGTAGGCGTCGTTGCCAAAATCGATGCTCGTCAGGATAGCGGGGGCGTAGCTCAAACAATAAACACAGATGAGCAAACCCATCTGAATTTTGGCCGTTCTTTCGAGGAACCTTTTCGGGTCGCCGGAAAGCGCGATTCGGGTGTGGATGAAAAGCAAGGCATAAACCGGGATGATGATCGCAAAGAGTTCATAGCGGGCCAAACCCACCAGAACATACTGTGCTGGTGTGCAGAGGACAAACACCCAGAAAAGGGCCCGGTGATCACCCGGACGAGTCGGCGTCAACGTGATAAACTCACGGAGGCTCCAAAAAGAAATCATCCCGAACAGAACCACAGTCGCCGTCTTGCCCAGGATCATTGCCCCCGCTAATCCTGCAAACAGCAACCACCAGGCTCTCAGGCGACCGGAGAGACTGTCCACGATATCCGGATTGATTGCTTCGCTCCGCCGTTTACGCAAGACATGGACCACCACAGTGGCCACGATCAACAGGAGCAGAACCCCGCCCAGAAGACCCCATGTGATGACATCCATGGACAGCAACACCTCAGCGAGGCTGAAAAGAACACCCGCGCGCGTTCAATCCCTCCGCCTCTTCCCGGAAAACGTTATTTTTTCAGGACAATGATTTGTCTCCCAATACGGCTGGCTACTTCTAATTTAATGCCTTTTTCAAGATTGCCTTTTTTCAGTGCCTTCTGCCAGTCATCCAAATTGCTGATCGGCTGGTCCTCCACCTGCACAATAACCATGCCTGTCCTCAGGCCGCATTTCTCGCCCGGTTTGCCCGGATCCGCATGGACGACCACAACGCCTTCTGTGACACGAACCCCTGTGGCCTGGCCGATATCAGGGTCAAAATCCATCAGGATAAGCCCAAGGTCCCGATCATACATCCGTCGCCGATTCGCTTCAGGAGAATCTCCTGAAGCACGTTGTTTAAGGCGCTGGGCCAATTCCTGTTCCGAGGGAGATTCCTCCACAGTGACCTCGAGCTCGATCGGTGCGCCATCGCGAAGTACGCGAATCTTGTGTTTCTGGTCGATGGCCGCTCGTTCCACGAGTTCCTGAAGCGTCGGAACATCGGTCACGGGATAACCATCGAATTCCATCACAATATCGTTGCGTTTGAGTCCCGCCTTGTCTGCGGGGGCATCCGGAAGCACCTGCCGGATAACGACAGCGCTGGGTCCCGTGCCACTCCTCCCGCTGCTTCCAGTCTGAGCAGGCCGGGGTAGGAGAACTTCGTCGAGAGTTACGCCCAAGTACGCGCGGCGAACCCTCCCGTGAGCCAAAAGTTCCGAACTGACCCATTTCACCAAGTTGATCGGGATCGCAAATCCAACTCCCTGGTAACCACCACTCCGGGAAAAAATGGCGGTATTGATGCCCACCACTTCGCCATCCAGATTAACCAAGGGGCCGCCGGAGTTCCCGGGATTGATGGCGGCGTCGGTCTGGATGAACCGCACACGACCGATGGACCGCAGGCTTCGCCCTTTGGCACTCACGATCCCGGCGCTCACCGTCCCTTCCAGTTCAAAGGGGTTGCCCACCGCCAGGACCCATTCTCCGATATCGAGCCGATCTGAATCCCCCAATTGAGCAGCCGGAAGCGGCTCGGTCGTCTCAACTCGCAAGACAGCCAAATCGCTCAGCTCATCTGTTTTCTTGTCGATCACCGGCAACTCCCGACCGTCGAACAGACGAACCGTAACAACGTCTCCACCTTCGATAACGTGCCGGTTTGTGACAATCACCCCCCGCGGATCGATAATCACGCCGGCGCCCAGCCCCATATCCGGATTCCGGGGGATGTCGAATTGGAAGCCCGGCTCGTCAGGGTTGGAATCGTTATCTCCCCAAGGCAACCCGGGAATTGGCCGTCGGGGCCGCGACTCCCGTGACGTTGCCGTGCGAATCGTCACCACGGTCGGCAGAACTTTCTTTGCCGCCAAACGAAAGGCAAGAGACAGTTTCCTGGCCTGCTGAATGGCCTCCGCTTCGTCGTCTTCAGCCCGCGTGATTGTCCCCCCAAGCGCCGCGCACAGCACGAGCACCACCAAAACCCGCACCCCAAGTGCGCTCCGGGACAACCGCTTGCCGCTGGCAACGCACTCACGTTTACTGTTTCGGCCATCGCTAATCATGATGAGAGCTCCTCAGCCTATGCTGATTTTTCGTTTGATCGTGGAGACCACCTCCATTGTGCAAGTTTACGACAAATTTCCAGGCAGAATCAACCGACCTTCGAGACAGCCTTTACCAAAGAAAGGGTGTTGCGGTGCCAAATTGGGGCTACTTCGGGCCCGCTACGAACAGTTGGAGTCCCCGCCGCGTCCTCCAAGCGACCGAGCATTGCGGCCGTGGCATGACTGAAAATGAGCCGGGCACGCAAGAAAAGCTCGCCAGGTTTGATGCCATATTGGGTAGTAGCCTGGGGCACATGGCAACCAGGCTCCGCCGTGTTCGCACGGCTGATACGCCCGGCAACCCGGTGGGTGTCCCAAGGGTTACGCCTGACATAAGGGCGAACGGGGGATGAAGGAACTTCCGTACGATTCCTTTGCAAGGGCTTATTAGGCTGAACCATTCCCATACTTTTATAAGAGCTATGAGATGTCGCCGGCGCAAAGTGTCATCGGGACAATTCATGAACTGCCCCTACAACGCTTTGCGCTTGTGGCATGTCACAGGCTGTTGCAAAGGCGGGGATGGCTCAGTGGGGGCGTCAGGCCGATTAATTTGTGCGTCAGTTTACCGGGCTGCGAGATTGACCAGTGGTTTCAGACGGCTTCCTTTCTGCACTTCCACCACCGCCAAGAGGTTATCGCATTGATCGACAACCGCCACCTTCTGGCCAGGGTCAAGCCGTGCCTCGCACCTGGGCCACTGGCCATGCAAAAGACTGCGGAGCGACCTGTCATCGAGTTGAACGTGCGGAAGATGTTGCGTCACCACACGCGGTGGGAGCAGATATTCCTGCCATCGCCGTTCATCCAGTGTCCTCGGGTCCACAGCATTTTCCAGCGTGAAGTGGCCGACGGCCAGGCGTGTCAACTCGGACATGACAGCCCGCGTGCCAAGGCTTTCGGCAAGATCACGGCCCAGCGACCGCACATATGTGCCCGAGCCGCAACGGATTTCCATCTCGAGTTCCGGATATTCATACCGGAGAATCTTCAGTTCGTGAACATTCACCGGACGAGGTGGGGGAAGTTGCGGCGTGCCTTGCCGGGCCCATTCGTAGCCACGCCGCCCTTGGATTTTCACGGCAGAATATACCGGGGGCCGTTGCAGAATTGTCCCTGTAAACCTCGGCAAAATGGCTTCAATTTCCTGGAGGGCTGGCTGTACCGCGCCTTCGTGGATGGTGACCTCGCCTTCGACGTCGTCGGTCGGGCTGCTCCTACCGAGCAAGAAGGTGGCTCGGTATACCTTTGGTAGTTCCTGGATGAGCGAAATAAGCCGGGTGGCGCGTCCCACACAGACGACGAGCACGCCCGTCGCCAGGGGATCGAGGGTTCCTGCGTGACCAACGCGAAGTCCCCTCGCCCAGCGCTGGACCATATTAACGGCGTCGCGAGACGTGATCCCTTTCGGTTTATTGAGCGAAAGAATTCCGCCAATCTCTTGTGTGGTCATTGCGGTCGAATCGATCGTCATAATGAATATATTTGGTCACGCCAGGATTGCCGGTGTCAGACGTGGAGTCGCTAAGCCATTCTCTACTCCGGTATGAGACTTCCTGCAACTGTAAAGCGATGGATACAACCCTATCGTACACCCGGCCACATACATGAAAAGACTTGCCACCGACGTCCTGCGAACTCCGCGGGTTGCTGAGTCGTCCCCACTTCTGCTCTGTTGTCGGGATCGAACCGGGGCCTCACCGAGACCTTCCGCGGAAGTGTGAGTCAAGTCGGAGGGACCTGCTTGTCAGGTCCATCTTGCGACCTTGGACAATCCAATTGGCGGACCGATCTTTGTCTGCCAAGTTCAATTCCCGTAA
>FWWL01003000.1_pt1 | contig 32438 bp, 29 predicted proteins | sample 2228331 | NCBI WGS metagenome assembly FWWL01 (sample SAMEA103939775, study PRJEB20133) | metagenome
TGAGCCTCGATCGCGGCGGCCCGCGCGATCTCGCGGCGCTCGGCGCGGGCCTGACCGCCGCACGCGAGATCGCCGTCCGGCTAAGCCGTTCGAGCGGAACGCCCGAGGCGCTCGCAGCGGCGGCGGCGGCGCTGGCCGCCAGCGATCCGGACCTTCCCACCCGCCTGACCGATGCCTTGGCGGACGAGCTTCCGCTGAACCGGCGAGACGGCCGCTTCGTGCGCGAGGGCCACGACCCGGCGCTCGACGAATTGCGGCTGCTGCAGGTCGATTCCCGCAAGGTCATCGCGCAGTTGCAGGCGCGCTACGTCACTGACACCGGCTGCCGGACGCTGCGCATCAAGCACAATTCCATGCTCGGCTATTTCGTCGAGGTGCCGCAGGCTGCCGGCGAGGATTTCCTGAAGGAGCCCTGGCGGACGGTCTTCGTCCACCGCCAGACCATGTCGGATGCGATGCGCTTCTCATCGGTCGAGCTCGGCGGGCTGGAGGCCAAGATCGCTTCGGCCGCCGACCGGGCGCTGCGGCTGGAACTCGGGGTCTTCGCGGCGCTGAGCGAGGCGGTGCAGGGACAGGCCGAGGCGATCAAGCGGGTCGCCAACGCCTTGGCCGAGATCGACGTGACGGCGGCGCTGGCCGAACTCGCGGCGACCGAAGGCTGGCGTCGGCCCCAGATCGACGATAGCGCGGCCTTCGCGATCGCCGGCGGTCGCCATCCGGTCGTCGAGGCGGCGCTGAAGCGCGACGGCAAGCCCTTCGTCGCCAACGACACAGAGCTGTCGCCGCCAAACGGCGATGGCGGCGGTCGCATCTGCCTGATCACCGGCCCCAACATGGCCGGCAAATCGACCTTTCTGCGCCAGAACGCGCTGATGGCCGTGCTGGCGCAGATGGGCTCCTTCGTGCCCGCCGCGAGCGCCCATATCGGCATCGTCGACCGGCTGTTCTCGCGCGTCGGCGCGGCCGATGACCTCGCGCGCGGACGTTCCACCTTCATGGTCGAGATGGTCGAGACCGCCGCGATCCTGAACCAGGCCGGCCCGCGCGCGCTCGTCATCCTCGACGAGATCGGGCGCGGTACCGCGACCTTCGATGGCTTGTCGATCGCCTGGGCGGCGATCGAGCATCTCCACGAGATCAACCGCTGCCGGGGCCTGTTCGCGACGCATTACCACGAACTTACCGCGCTCGGGGACCGGCTCGCGCGCGTCACCAACGCGACCGTGCGCGTCACCGAGTGGAACGGCGAGGTCATCTTTCTGCACGAGGTCGTGCCCGGCGCGGCCGATCGCTCCTACGGCATACAGGTTGCCAAGCTGGCGGGGCTGCCGCCGGCCGTGGTCGAGCGCGCCCGCGCCATCCTCGGCGAACTGGAGAAGACCGAGCGCGAGAAACCAGTCGCCTCGCTGGTCGACGACTTGCCGCTCTTCGCCGCGCCGGTCAGGCGTACCGCCGCGCCCGCGCCGGCCATACCTGCGAGCGATCCGCTGCGTGAGGCGCTGGCCGGGCTCGATCTCGACGAGTTGACGCCGCGCGCTGCGCTGGAGGCGCTCTATCGGTTGAAGGGTCTCGAATAGGACTCAGCCCAGCACCGCATAAGCCAACAGCGCAGCGATCACCCAGAGCGCCCAATTGCCCCAGCGGTTGCGCTGTGCCTCCGCCCGGCCAATGGCGGCGACCGATCGCTCGTCCAGCGCAAAGCCGTGGCGCGAGCTCTCTTCCAACTGCCCCAGCACGCGCTCCGCCCGGCCGACGGTCTCAGGCAGCGCCGCCAGGCTGAACGCCAGCGAACGCGCCCCGCGACCGGCATCCTCCAGCTTGCCGAGCGGCCCGAGATTGCGGGTGATCCAGTCGCGCACCACCGGCTCGGCCGTCGTCCACATGTCGAGATGCGGATCGAGCGTGCGGGCCACGCCCTCGACCACCACCATGGTCTTCTGCAGCATGACGAGTTCGGTGCGCGTCGCCATGTCGAACAGCCCGGTGATCTCGAACAGGAGCGTCAGCACCTTCGCCATCGAGATCTGGTCGGCGCTCTTGTCGTGGATCGGCTCGCCGACGGCGCGGATGGCCTGCGCGAAATCGGCCACCGCATGGTGGGCGGGCACATAGCCCGCCTCGAAATGCACCTCCGCCACGCGCGTATAGTCGCGAGTGATGAAGCCGAGCAGGATTTCGGCCAGAAACCGCCGCTCCTTCGGCCCGAGACGGCCCATGATGCCGCCATCGACCGCGACGAGCCGCCCCTGAGCGTCGACGAACAGGTTTCCCGGATGCATGTCGGCATGGAAAAACCCGTCGCGGATCGCGTGCTTGAGGAAGGACTGGATCACCGTCCTGCCGAGCGCCGGCAGGTCGTGCCCCGCCGCGATCAGCGCCTGCGTGTCGGACAGCCTGACGCCGTCGATCCATTCGTCGACCAGCATCTCGCGGGCGGTGAGCTGCCAGTCGGGCTCGGGCACGCGGAAATCGGCGTCGTCCTTGGTGTTCTCGGCGAATTCCGACAGAGCGGCGGCTTCCAGCCGCAGATCCATCTCCATGGTGACGGACCGCGCCAGCGTCTCGACCACGCCTGAAAAGCGCAGGCGGCGCGCCTCCGCCGAGCGGCTTTCGGCCATCTCGGCACCGAAGCGCATGGCGGCGAGGTCGCGGTGGAAGCGGTCGCGGATGCCGGGCCTGAGCACCTTGACCGCGACCTCGGAGCCATCATGCAGGCGGGCGCGATGCACCTGCGCGATGGATGCTGCCGCCACCGGAGGCCCGAACTCCGCAAAAATCGCCTCGACTGGCCGGCCATGAGCGGCCTCGATCGCAGCTCGCGCCTGCTCCATCGGGAACGGCGCCATCCGGTCCTGCAGCGCCGAGAGATCAGCGGCGATCCGCATGCCGACGACGTCTGGCCGTGTCGCAAGGAACTGGCCGAACTTGACGTAGGAAGGCCCGAGCCGGGTCAGCGCCGCCGCCAGCCGCGTCGCCGAGGAGCCCGCGCCCTTGCGCTCGATCAGCCGGCCGAGCCGGATCGCGCCCCGCGCCAGCGGCGGCAGCGCGGAGGGGTCGATCAGCGCAAGCGCCCCCTCGCGCGCCAGCACGAAACCGACGCGGGCGGTTCGGGCGAGATGGAAGAGAGAGGAGATCATGCGGGACTGACTGATGTCTCGTCCTCTTCCGTCATGCTTGGCCTTGTGCCGAGCATCCACGTCTTGCGACGTGGAGGAAAGTAAGACGTGGATGGTCGGGACAAGCCCGACCATGACGGGAGAGGTGAACCAAGTCGTGTCTTCACAGCTTCCAGCCGGAATGCAGCGCCACGACCCCGCCGGTCATCGGCGTAAACTTTGCCCGGCGGAAGCCCGCATCTTCGATCATCCCAGCGAAAACCTTCGGCTTGGGAAATTTGCGGATCGACTCCACGAGATACTGGTAGGGCTCCGCCTCGCCGGTCACCATCCGCCCCATCGGCGGGATGATGTTGAAGGAATAGGCTTCGTAGACCTTGTCGAGCAGCGGCACGTCGACATGGCTGAACTCGAGGCACAGGAACCGCCCCCCGCGCTTCAGCACGCGATGGGCCTGCGCCAGCGCCGCATCGATGCGCGGCACGTTGCGGATGCCGAAGGCGATCGTATAGGCGTCGAAATGGTTGTCCGGCAGGCCGGCGAGTTCCTCGGCATTGCCCTGCACGAAGCGGATGCGTCCGTCGCCCGGAAAGCGCTTTTCGGCGCGTTCGCGTCCAACGGCGAGCATTTCGGCATTGATGTCGAGCACGGTCACGTCGGTTTGCGGGCCGCCGGCGTCGAGCACCTGAAACGCCACGTCGCCCGTGCCGCCCGCAACGTCGAGATGGCGGAAGGGCCGGTCTTTCGCAGGCTTCAGCGTCGTGATGAGCGCATCCTTCCAGAGCCGGTGCAGGCCAGCCGACATCAGGTCGTTCATCAGGTCGTAGCGGCCGGCGACCTTGTGGAAGACGTCGTCGACCTTGGCCTGCTTCTCGGCGAGCGGCACGGTCTCGTAGCCGAAATGGGTGGTGCGGGCGTCGCTGTCTTGGGCTGCTGTCACGGGCTGGCTGCTCTTGTGCTTTGCTCAAGCGATGCATAGCCAAACGCGCGGGCCTTGTCGCGGCCCGTCTCGACGCAGGCTGAAGAGTGAAGTGCGATGCCCGAACTGCCCGAAGTCGAGACCGTCCGCCGCGGACTTGAGCCCGCCATGCTCGGCCAGGTCTTTTCGCGCATCGAGCAGAACCGGCCCGATCTGCGCTTTCCGCTGCCCGAGAACTTCGTCGCGCGGCTGACCGGCCGCAGGGTCGAGGCCCTGTCGCGGCGGGCGAAGTATCTCATCGCCGATCTCGACGACGGGCAGGCGCTGGTCATGCATCTGGGCATGAGCGGGCGCTTCGTGGTGGAGGCTCCCGGCACGCCGCCGAGCGAGCCGGGCGCCTATTACAACGAGATCGGCCGGCACCTGCAGCACGACCATGTGGTCTTCCATCTCGGGAGCGGCGCGCGCATCACCTATAACGACGTGCGCCGCTTCGGCTTCATGGACCTCGTCGCACGCGCCGATCTCGCCGGCTCGAAGCATTTCGCCGGCATGGGCATCGAGCCGCTCGGCAACGAACTCTCCGGCGAGGTTCTGGCAAAACTCTTCGCCGGGAAATTCGCGCCGCTGAAGGCCGCCCTGCTCGACCAGCGCCTCGTTGCGGGTCTCGGCAACATCTATGTCTGCGAGGCGCTGTTCCGCGCCGGCCTCCACCCGGAAGCGGAGGCGGGCTCGATCGCGACCGCGACGGGTCGCCCGCGCCCGGCGGCGCATGCGCTGGCCAAGATCATCCGCGAGGTGCTGGAGGAGGCGATCCTGTCGGGCGGCTCGACGCTGCGCGACTTCGCCCATGCCGACGGCTCGCTCGGATATTTCCAGCACCGCTTCAGGGTCTATGACCGCGAGGGCGAGCCCTGTACGGCGCCGGGTTGCGGCACGATTGTCAGCCGGCTGGTGCAGTCGGGTCGCTCGACCTTCCTCTGCGAGAGCTGCCAGCCGAGACGCTAGCGTCCAAGAATGCGCTCCATCAGAAACGTGAGGAGACAGAAACCAGGTCGGTCGCGAGTGCTGTTCCGAGCGTAACAGCGCCTGTCCTTGTTTTGGCATTTGCTTCCGGCATCGCGACGCGTCTTAATCGTCGCGGGTTCGGGGCGGGGGTGGCGCTGATGGGCTTACAATTGAACGGCCAGATCGTGGCCGAGGATATTCTCGCGGTGACGCGGCTCGATCCGAACCGGGACGTCTATCTCCTGGTCGGCGCGGTCGACAAGATCGTGATCAAGCGCGACATCGCAACCAATCCGGCGATGCAGTTCAACGCGCTCCAGGCGGCTCGCATCATGAAGGTGGTGAGCCCCACTGTCGCGACGCGCAACGTCTCCTTCGCCGAGATCCAGGCCGTGCTGATGTGGGTCAAGGAGGAGATGCGCAGCACGAAGGGGCCCGCCGACCCCGATCTCGTCGCCTTCGACGCCAGCATGATGAGGGCCTATTCCCCGCCCCGGCCGGAGCATATGCGCCATCACAACAACAGCCAGTCGGGCTTCAACAATGTCGGCTGGATCAAGACAACCTTCTATGAAGGCCTGACCAATCTCGAAAGCGCCGCCCAGAAGGCGCGCGACAAGGGCGACAAGAGCGGCATCCGGGCGATCGCGGCGGCGCTGTCGGCGCCGGGCGGCCTCGAGGCGCTGGGCGAGATCCTGGCGATGGACGCCTTCAATGGCAATATCGACCGCTTCGACATGTCGCCTAACCCTCAAGGCGACAAGGGCTGCAGGCGGCTGGTCAACATCGGCAATGTCGCGGTCTGCCTGCAGAACGGCGTGATCAAGCCGGTGGGCATGGACCCCTTCTCGGCCGACAGCAACCTCGGCGACGTGACGAAGAAGGGCATGCCCGGCCTCGAACGGCCGGGGCTGCCCCGCGAGGAATGGACCGGCTACCGGCTGATGCCCGATCAGCGACCCTGGCGGATCAAATTCTGCGAGGACGTGGCTTGGGACCTCGAACACATGCTCGGTCCACGCAACCGCGTCATCAGGGGCTTGGCGACCAATCGCCTGCCGCGCGATGCGGCGCTGCGCCTGGCGGCGGGAATGGACATGGGCACGGCGCGGCTGAAGACCAGGCTTCTCGCCATGCGCGACCAGCGCCGGGCACCGCCGCGGCTGATCAGCGCCATCGTCGCGCTCGGCTGGGCCAAGCCCTCGCCGCCGCCCGGCCCGCCGCCGCGTCGCTAGCTCAGGAGGCGAGCGCATCGCGCCGTGCGGGGCTACGCATGGACCGCAGGGTCCAGCCTCGCTAAAGCTGCATCAAGAGCATCCGGGAGGCCGCCATGGCTTATGAGACCATTCTCGTCGAGGTGAAGGGCAAGGTTGGCGTCATCACGCTGAACCGCCCGCAGGCGTTGAACGCGCTGAACGGCCAGCTCGTCAGTGAGGTGAATGCGGCGATCGACGGGTTCGAGCGCGACGCCGGCATCGGCTGCATGGTCATCACCGGCTTGGAGAAGGCCTTTGCCGCCGGCGCGGACATCAAGGAGATGCAGAGCCGCACTTTCCCCGAGACCTATCTCGACGACCGCTTCGCCGACTGGGACCGAATCGGCCAGCGCCGCAAGCCGATCATCGCCGCGGTGGCGGGTTTTGCGCTCGGCGGCGGCTGCGAACTCGCCATGATGTGCGATTTCATCATCGCCGCCGACAACGCGAAATTCGGCCAGCCGGAGATCAATCTCGGCGTGATCCCCGGCGCCGGCGGAACCCAGCGCCTCACCAAGGCGGTCGGAAAAGCCAAGGCGATGGACATGTGCCTCACCGGCCGGATGATGGATGTCAACGAGGCCGAGCGCGCCGGCCTGGTCGCCCGCATCGTTCCGCTCGCAGACCTGATGGCAGAGGCGATGAAGGCGGCAGACGGTATCGCCGCCAAGTCGCTGCCTTCGGTCGTGATGACCAAGGAAGCGGTCAATCGCGCCTTCGAGGTGACGCTGAACGAGGGCCTGCGCTTCGAGCGCCGCATCTTCTCGGCGCTGTTTGCGACAGAAGACCAGAAGGAGGGCATGGCCGCCTTCGTCGAGAAGCGGAAGCCGGAGTTCAGGAACCGCTGAGGGCCCCGCTCCCGGCCGCTTCGCGCTCGGCAGCGACCTTCTCGGCGGCGGCCTTGGCCTTGAGCCGCCGCAGATCCCAGAGCTGGTGGAAGCCGAAACCGAGGCAGACGCCGAGCGTGATCAGCATCTCGGCCATGACCATGAAAGTGGACGACATCGTAACGCCTCCCGGTCAGGGGCCGCGGATGGCCGACCGCTCGATCCGCCCCAGCCGCTCGAACATCTCGATGACGGTCCGGGTGCGGCCGCTGAGGTTCCACCACGGCACATCGATGATACGGGCGCTCTGGCGCGCCGGATGCAGCGTCGTCACGGCCGCGACGAGCCAGGCGTTCGCCGGCAGCGGCGGAAGAGCGAGCCGCGTGGCGTCCGGCGGGCTTGCGAGCAGCGCGCGCGCCAGCAGGACGAACTTGCGACCCTTTGACACGACCGCGCGCCGCGAAACGGAATCGCAGCCGGCGCGGACGACCTCATGGCCGATTCCGGCATAGATCAGCCGGGCGGCGCGGATGCCGGCGCGGCAGCCGGCCGGAAGTTGGCCGATACCTGAATCGGCGCGGGCATAGAGCCGCTCGGCCTCCGCTAGCAGACGCGCCACCAGCCCGCCCAGCGCCGGCGTGAAGACAGGGTTCGCCAGAAACGCCTCCGGGTCGATACCGGCTTCGCGCAGCCAGGCGAGCGGAAGATAGAGCCGTCCTTTTCGCGCATCCTCGCCGACGTCGCGGGCGATGTTGGTGAGCTGCATGGCGACGCCGAGATCGGCCGCGCGCGCCAGCACAGCGGTCGAGCGCCGCTCCATCACGGTCGTCATCATCACGCCGACGGAGCCGGCGACGCGCGCGGCGTAGTCGCAAAGCTCCTCGAATGTCTCGTATCGACGCGCCTGAGCATCCCAGGCAAAGCCCTCGATCAGCGCCAGCGGCACGGCTTCCGGCAGGGCGAAACGCCGGACGGTGGCGGAAAAGGCGCGGTCGGCGGCATGGTCCTGCGGGCGGCCGGCATAGGCCGCCGCGATCCGCTCCCTGAGTGCGTCGATGGTCGCCGCGTCGCCCGGACCCTCGTCTATCGCGTCGTCGGCGAGCCGGCAAAAGGCATAGAGCGCGGTGGCCGGCCCTCGAGTCTGACGCGGTAGAAGCAGCGAGGCGGCATAGAAGGATTTCGAGCCCGCCCTGAGCAGGCGGTTGCACGCGTCGAGATCGGCGGGGGCGGGCTCAGGCCAGTTCGGTCGCATGGGGGACCACCGTGTCGAGAATTTTTGCCGAGGAGAGCACGCCGGGGAGCCCCGCGCCGGGATGCGTGCCGGCGCCGACCAGATAGAGCCGGTCGATCTCCTCGCTGAGATTATGCGGACGGAACCAGGCGCTTTGCAGCAGGCGCGGTTCCAGCCCGAAGGCCGCGCCATGGATCGAGAGATAATCGTCGCGGAAATCGGGCGGCGTCATCAGCCGCGAGGTGACGATGCGCTCGCTCAAGTCGGGCAGCACGGTCGCCTCCAGCCGCTGCTGGATGGCCTGCCGGAAGGGCTCGGCCTGAGCCTCCCAATCGGTCGCGCCCTGCAGGTTCGGCACCGGGACGAGCGCATAGAACGCGTCGCAGCCCGGCGGCGCCAGCGAGGGGTCGGTGGCAGTCGGCCGATGCAGGTAGAGGCTGAAATCCTCCGACAGCACCTTCTTCTCGAAGATGTCGTCGATCAGGCCACGATAGCGCGGCCCGAACAGGATGGTGTGATGCGGCACGTACTCGTAGCGCTCCTTCGTCCCGAAATACCAGACCACGACGCTCATCGAATAGCGCGCCTTGGCGAGCTTGCGGTCGGTCCAGCGCTTGCGGTGAGCCGCCGGCAGAAGCGTTCCGTAGGTGTGGGCCGCGTCGGCGTTGGAGACGACGATGTCGGCGGTAAGCGTCTCGCCATCGGCGAGCCTGACGCCGGTCGCCGCCCCGTCCGCGACCGTGATCTCCGCGACCTCCGCGCCATGGCGGATCGCGCCACCCTGGCCCTCGATCAGCCCGACCAGCCCATTGACCAGCGCGCCGGTGCCGCCATGAGCAAAATGCACGCCGTATTTGCGCTCGAGATGAATGACGAGCGCATAGATGGCCGTCACCGCGAAGGGGTTGCCGCCGATGAAGAGCGGGTGGAAGCTCAGCGCCGTGCGCAGCCGTTCGTCCTTCACATGGCGTGAGACGAGGCCGTAGACGCTGCGGTCGGCGCGCAGCCGCGCCATGGCCGGGAGCGCCTTCAGCATGTCGGCCAGCGTGCTGAAGGGCACGTCCGAGAGTTGCTCGAAGCCGACCTTGTAGATCGCCTCGGCCTCTTTCAGAAAGGTCTCGTAGCCGGCGACATCGCCGGGCGCGAAGGCGGCGATCCGCGCCCGCATCGCCGCGTCGTCATCGTTGCAGTCCAGCGCCGTGCCGTCGTCGAAGAGCAGCCGGTAGAACGGGTCGAGCGCCGTAAGCCGGACATCATCCGCCATCCGCCGCCCGCACAGGGCCCAGAGTTCCTCGAACAGGAAGGGCGCGGTGACGATGGTCGGCCCGGCATCGAAGGTGAAGCCGTCCTGCCGGAACACGCGCGCCCGCCCGCCGGGCTGGTCGAGCCGTTCCAGCACGGTGACGCGGTAGCCGCGCGCGCCCAGCCGGATCGCCGCCGCGAGCCCGCCGAAGCCTGAGCCGATGATGAGCGCATGCGGGCGCTCGTCCAGCCTCGTCTGACGGGCCGATCGGGATACCAGATCGGGAGGGGCCATATCCGTCAACATAGGTTGACATCGTATATGTCATTCAACCGGACGCAAGCGCGATGTGCTCGTTCGCCACGCGCCGGATCAGCGCCGCGATCTCGTCCGGCTTCTCCTCATGGGCGAGATGGCCGGCGGCGGGAATCGTCTCGATCCGGGCGTTGGGCAGCCGCCTTGCGACCTCGGCAGCGTCACCCGGCGGCACGGCCTTGTCGTTGGCGGCGACCGCCAGAACCACCGGCAGGTCGAGCTTGCCAAAGGCGCGGCCCAGTACCTCGAGATCCCAGTTCGCCATCATCGCCAGCGTCGCCGCGACATGGACGCGGTTCGAGAACAGGCGCTGGTAGAGATCGAGCCCGCGCTGATCGAGCTTCGAGCCGGTGCCCCGTAGCAGCGAATCGACCGCGCCCGCGCTGCCGGCCCGCCAGGCGAACAGGCGTGGCACGAAGGGATTCAGCACGAGCAGACGCGCCAGCGAGGGGAAAAGCTGCGCTGCGACGCCACGAAACGGCAAAAGCGCGCCGTTCAGGCTGATCAGAACATTCGGCGCGATGCTACCGTCGAGCGCCATGCGCAGGCCGATCGCGGCCCCAGCCGAATGGCCAACAACGAGATCGGGCGCGAGATCGAGCGCCTTGAGCAGCGTCGCGATGGCGCGCGCCATTGCCGGCAGTGAAAGCTGGTCGCTATGGGGCGATTGCGTGAAGCCGTGGCCGGGGAGGTCTGGCGCGACGACGGTGAAATCGGTCGCAAGCATTGGCCCGAGATCGCGCCAGGAATGGGTTGAGGCGCCCGTGCCATGGAGCAGCAGCAGGACCGGGCCGGCGCCCATGACCTGCACATGCCAGCGCAAGCCGCCGGCTGAGAGGAAGCGGCTGGCGGCATGGTTGGGCCAGTCGCGTCCGTCACTGGGCCAGGAGAGGGCGGTCATCGGGGCGCGCGCCATAGGCAGAGAAGCACCGGGAACCCCTCTCCCGGAGGGAGAGAGGCAGGGGTGAGGGGTCGGCCCATCAGCCAGCGAAGCGCCGAGCCATCCGCTGCCTTTTTCTGAACCGTCCGGCCCTCACCCCTGCCCCTCTCCCAGTCGGGAGAGGGGTTCCTCGTGCTCGACCTTGCGAGGCTGAAACTTGAGAGAAGCCGCCTCATCTCCCTACCGCGCCGGCAGAAGCGCATTGACCGCCCGGCTCACCCCAGCCGCGTCGGCATGGGGCAGCGGCACATAACGCGCGCCCATCGCGGCCGAGAGTTCGGCGGCCTGCGGTTGGGTTTGAGGCGAGGTGTCGATCAGCAGCGTGCTGACGCCCTCTGCCCGTAGGGCCGCCGCCGCCGCCATCGCATCGGCCTGCGCCTTGGCGCGCCCCGGCTGGCCGTCGCGGTCGATATTGGCGCGGCCGTCGGTCATGAACACGATCGCTGGCGTGCGGCCCTTGCGCCTGATCGCGTCGGCGAGCGCCGCCGCCGCCCCGATCGCCGTCGCCAGTGGCGTCGCGCCGCCGCCCGGCAGCGCCGCGAGCGCGCGTTCGGCCGCCACCAGCGAACGCGTCGGCGGTAGCACGAGTTCGGCCTCGGCCTTGCGAAAAGCGATCAGCGCCACCTCGTCGCGGCGGATGTAGCATTCGGCGAGCAGCAGGCGGACCGCGCCCTTGGCCTCGGCCAGCCGCTGGAGCGCCGAGGAGCCCGACGCATCGACCACGAACAGCGTCGCTGTCTCCGAGCGCTGCTTGTAGCGGGCCACGCGAAAATCGTCGCGGCGCACGATGATGCCGGCGCGGCCCGCTAGGCCCGGCTCGCGCCGGCGCAGCGCCTGCCAGGGCGCGGCCGCGCGCAGGGTCTCGATCACGTCGAGCCGCACTCCACCGCGTAATTCCCCGGCTTTCGAGCCGACGATGCGGCCGCGCAGCGCCGCCTTTTGGAACTGGCCGGCCTTGCCCGACGAGCGCACCCGAACACGCCCGCTCTGCGCCAGCAACTGCGCGAGCAGCCCGGCGGGGATCGCGGCCTTGGCCGCCTCCAGTACGAGGTCGTCGAGATCGGCGGGTTGTTCTTGGTCCTCAGCCTGCGCATCGGGCGGCGGTGGATCGTCTTGCTGCTCGGGCGTGGGAGGCGGCGTCTCGTCTTCGGTCGCTGCCGGCATCCGGGTTGCACGCGGCGCGAGCACCAGAACGGCGGCGAGCGCCGCATCCTCCTGCGTGACCGCATCGCGGCCCATCAGCGCTGCCACCATCCGCGCGACCCTGACGGCGTGCACCGCCGCGCGAACAGAACCGATGCCGAGCGCGAGCGCCGCCGCGCATAGCGCTTCGATCGCGGCGTTGTCGATCGCCACATCGGGCAGGCGCTGCTGCGCCTCGGCAATGTCCTCCAGCATAAAAATAGCCGGCTCGATATCGCGATGCGATAAAGCGCCGAGGTCGAGCCGTATCGCCAGGCGCTCGGTCAGCACCTCGGGCGGATGCTCGTCCGCTAAGATGCCCTCGTCGAACGCGACAAGCCCGAACCGGCTCGGCGCGACATCGCCCAAGCCGTCACGCGACACCGCGACTTCGCCTGAATCCATCGCCAGCGCGATCCGGGCCGCGGTCGCCGGGCTGACCCGTTCCGCCATGGCCACCAGCACGACGCCGCCATCCGCCTGCGCCAGCAGGCCTCGCTCGGCGACAGGGCGGCCCGAGGCCAGCGTCGCGGTCAGGTCGAGCCCGCCGAGCAGGCGCGAATCGCCGATCCCGGCCGGCATGCGCAGCAGCGACCTATCGCCGAGCAAGGTCGTTAGCCGAGTAAGCCAGGCGTCGCGCGGCGGGCCGGCAGGTGCGCGCAAGGTCACGCCGCCGATGCCGGCAGGATCGAGCGCGACGAGAGCCGCCGCAAGTTCGGCCATCCGCCAAAGCGAGGGCGTGGCGACGGCGGCGCTGTCGCCGGCCTCGCTCATGGCCCGAAAATCTCCTCCAGGGCGCGGTCGACCCTGACGGTCGAGCGCGCCTCGTCGAGCGGGTTGCGGCGCAGCCGGTGGCGCAGCGCCATCGGCGCGACGCTACGGATATGGCTGTCCAGCACCTCGGCCTTGCCTTCCAGCGCCGCGAGAGCCCGAGCCGCCCGAATCAGGGTGAGTTCGCCGCGCAGCCCGTCCGTGCCCAGATGCAGGCAGAGCTGCGCCGCTCGCGTCAGCGCCGCCTCGGAGGTTGCGATCGTCGCGAGCTTCTTGCGCCCTGCCGTGAGCTTGCGTCCGATCGCCTCGTCCTTGCCTCGCCAGAGCGCGATGAAGCCGTCGGGATCGCGGTCGAACGCGTCGCGGCGCTTCACCACCTCGATGCGCGTCGGCAGGTCGCCCGGCGTCGTCACCTCGACCGAAAGCCCGAAACGGTCGAGCAGTTGCGGGCGCAGTTCGCCCTCCTCGGGATTGCCGCTGCCGACCAGCACGAAGCGGGCCGGATGACGGATGCTCAACCCCTCGCGCTCGACGACGTTCTCGCCCGAGGCCGCGACATCGAGCAGCACGTCGACGAGATGGTCCTCCAGCAGGTTGGCCTCGTCGATGTAGAGAAATCCCCGGTTGGCCCGCGCCAGCAGCCCTGGCTGGAACGCTTTTTCGCCGCTCGCCAGCGCCTTCTCCAGATCGAGCGCGCCGACGACGCGGTCCTCGGTCGCACCAAGCGGCAGATCGACCACCGGTACGGGGACGAGATGGCTTTTCTGCCCCTTGATCGTGGCGTCGGGCGCGCGGTTGTAGGGGTCGCCGACGACCGCTTTCATCGGCGGCAGCAGGGCCGCCAGCGCACGGATCGCGGTCGATTTGCCGGTGCCGCGGTCGCCGAAGATCAGCACGCCGCCGATCGTGGGGTCGATCGCCGCCAGCAGCAGCGCCCGTTTCATCTCTTCCTGTCCAACAATGGCCGAGAACGGAAAAGGCGTAGCCATGCGCGGACCTTGGACGACGAAGCGGGGCGCTCAGACAATCAGGGCGCGACCGCCTCGGCAAGACGCTGCGGCAGACGGAAGACGACTTCCTCCTCCGTGCCGTCGAGTTCGCGCACACTGACGTCGCGGAAGCGGCGCAAACGGTCGATCGTCTCCTGGATCAGCCGCTCGGGCGCTGACGCGCCTGCCGAAAACCCGACGGTCTCAACCTCGTCGAACCAGCCCTCAATGATGGCGTCCGGCCCCTCGATCAGATGGCTCTCGACGCCGGCGATCTCGCCGACCTCGCGAAGCCGGCTGGAATTCGAGGAAGAGCGCGAGCCGACCACCAGGATCAGGTCGCAGAGCGGCGCCATCGCCTGAACCGCCGCCTGCCGGTTCTGCGTGGCGTAACAGATGTTGCGCGTGTCGGGCCCGACGATCTCGGGGAAGCGCCGCTTCAGTGTCGCGATCACGTCGCGCGTATCCTGCACGGAGAGCGTGGTCTGGGTGATGTAGGCGACCTTGCCGTCGTCGCGCACAAGAAGGTCCGCGACCTCGTCGGCGCTGGCGATGACATGGAGCCGGCCGGAAATCTGCCCGCGCGTGCCCTCGACCTCGGCATGGCCCTCATGGCCGATCAGCACGACGTCATAACCCATCTCGGCATAGCGCCGGCCCTGGTTGTGGACCTTCTGGACGAGCGGGCAGGTCGCGTCGATGACGTCGAGCCCGCGCGCGGCGGCGGCCGCCTCGACCGCTTTCGAGACGCCATGGGCCGAGAAGATCGTGGTCGCACCCGCGGGGATTTGATCGACCTCGCCGACGAAGACGGCCCCTTGCGCGCGCAGGCCCTCGACGACATGGGTGTTATGCACGATCTCGTGGCGGACATAGACCGGCGCGCCATGCTGCTGGACGGCGCGCTCGACGATCTCGACGGCGCGCACCACGCCGGCGCAGAAACCGCGCGGTTTCGCCAGCAGGACGGCGAGCGGGCGCCTGACGGGGAGCATCGCGTTCATGTCGAGGCTCCGTGCAGGGCGGCGGTACCGGCATGATGCGAGGGCAGAAGTCTAAGCCCGTTCGCGCCGGCGGCGCGCAGCACGGCCCCACCGGGCCGGCAAAGACTGATCGCGGTCGCCGCGATCGCATCCGCGTCGAGCCCGGCCTGCGCATACATCCGGCCTTGCGTGTCATGGTCCTGGAACAGGTCCGGCAGATGCAGCGTCTTAACCTTCAGCCCGTTCTCGAAAAGGCCGTCATCGGCGAGCGCATGCAGCACGAAGGAGCCGAAGCCGCCGACCGAGCCTTCCTCGACCGTGATCAGCGCCTCGTGATGGCGCGCGAGCCGCCGGATAAGCGCCCGGTCGAGCGGTTTGGCGAAGCGCGCGTCGGCGACCGTGGTCGAGAGGCCATGCGCGTCGAGCGCTTCGGCCGCCCGCAGGCATTCGGCCAGCCGCGTTCCGTAGGAGAGAAGCGCAACCCGCGTGCCCTCTTTGACGATGCGCCCGCGCCCGATTTCGAGCGGCACGCCGATTTCCGGCATCTCGACGCCCATGCCGTCGCCGCGCGGATAGCGGAAGGCGATCGGCCCCTCGTCATGGGCGCGCGCGGTGGCGACCATGTGGACGAGTTCGGCCTCGTCGCCGGCCGCCATCAGCACGAAGCCCGGCAGGCAGCCGAGATAGGCGGTGTCGAACGCGCCTGCATGGGTCGGCCCGTCGGCCCCCACCAGCCCGGCCCGATCGAGCGCGAAACGCACGGGTAGTTTCTGCAGCGCCACGTCATGGGCGATCTGGTCATAGGCGCGCTGCAGGAAGGTCGAGTAGATGGCGCAGAATGGCTTGAAGCCCTGGCAGGCGAGCCCGGCCGCGAAGGTGACGCCGTGCTGCTCGGCGATGCCGACGTCGAAGAAGCGGGAGGGATGCGTCTTGGCAAAGAGGTCGAGCCCGGTGCCGGACGGCATCGCGGCGGTGATCGCGACGATCTTGTCGTCGGCGCTGGCTTCCTTCACCAGCGCATTGGCGAAGACTTTTGTGTAGGACGGCGCGTTGGAGGGGGGCTTCTCCTGCGCGCCGGTCAGGACGTTGAACTTGACGACGCCGTGATATTTGTCGGCGCTGGCTTCTGCGGGCGCATAGCCCTTGCCCTTCTGCGTCACGACATGAACGAGGATCGGGCCCTGCCCCGCATCGCGGACATTGCGCAGGACGGGGAGCAGGTGGTCGAGGTTATGGCCGTCGACCGGGCCGACATAATAGAAGCCGAGCTGGTCGAACAGCGTGCCGCCGGTCAGGTAGCCGCGTGCATGCTCGACGGCGCGTGTGATCGTCGAATCGATCCGCTTGCCGAGCTTCTTCGTCATCTGCCGGCCATGGTCGCGCAGCGAGAGATAGGCCTTGCCAGACAGCAGCTTGGCGAGATGGGCCGACATCGCGCCCACGGGTGGCGCGATCGACATGTCGTTGTCGTTGAGGATCACGATCAGGCGCTTGCCGAGCGCGCCGGCATTGTTCATCGCCTCATAGGCCATGCCGGCCGACATCGCCCCGTCGCCGATCACGGCGACGACATGGCCGGCCTCGCCCTTCAGGTCGCGGGCGACGGCGAAACCGAGCGCCGACGAGATCGAGGTCGAGGTATGGGCCGCGCCGAACGGGTCGTATTCGCTCTCCTCGCGCTTGGTGAAGCCCGAGAGGCCGCCGCCCTGCCGCAGCGTGCGGATGCGGTCGCGCCGGCCGGTCAGGATCTTGTGCGGATAGGCCTGGTGGCCAACGTCCCAGATCAGCGTGTCGCGCGGCGTGTCGAACAGGTGATGAAGCGCCACGGTCAGCTCGACCACGCCAAGCCCGGCCCCGAGATGGCCGCCCGTCACCGAGACCGCATCGATCATCTCGGCGCGGAGTTCGTCGGCGAGCTGTCTCAATTGTTCCGGCTGGAAGCGCCGCATGTCGGCGGGAACCGAGACGGTGTCGAGAAGGGGGGTCTCCAGCATATCGCATCCCCGTCGCTAGGCACATGTGTCAAGTTGGATTAACACATTGCTGTCAACTGAACGATACACTACGAAGGAGTCGCGGGAGATGCAATCGCTTTAGGTCGCCTCGCGAGCGGGCGGAGTCGCCGCCCGCAGGATCGCGACTCGCGAGGCCGTGATGGCGGCCTGAGCGGACGTGACCCTGGTGCCGGCCGCAAGGCTTGCGCGGAACCGGCGACGCGCTAATTGAGTTAGACGAAGTCTACGGAGGATGCTCACAATGAAACATCTTGCCTACGCAGTCGCCGCCGGTTTCCTCGGCTTCGCGCCGATCACGGCCCAGGCTCAGGATGCAGCCGCCGGAGAACGGGTCTTCCTGCAGTGCAGGGCCTGCCATCAGGTCGGCGAGACGGCCAAGAACGGCGTCGGGCCTCAGCTCAACGGCCTGTTCGACGGCCGCAAGGCAGGCACGGCCGCAGCGTACACCTATTCCGCTGCCTACAAGTCGCTGGACAAGACCTGGGACGAGACGAACTTCACCACCTACATCAAGGACCCGCGCGGCGTGACGCCGGGCACCAAGATGGTCTTCCCGGGCCTGAAGGACGAGACTCAGATCACGAATCTCATCGCCTATCTCAAGCAGTTCGGTGCGGACGGCAAAAAGAAATAGTCTTCCCCGTACCGGGTCGGCTGAGCTGCTGCCTTCTCACAGGAATGTAGCGATCTCCGCGAGCGGCTTTTTGCCGATCGCGGGAACACGGCAACGGTCCGCCGGATAGCCGACGACGAGCAGGATGAGCGCCTTCTCGTTGTCGGGCCGTTGGCAGATCGCGTTCAGGAAATTCATCGGCGCTGGCGTATGCGTCAGCGTGGCGAGACCGGCGTCGTGCAAGGCCGCAATCAGGAAGCCCGTCGCGATGCCGACCGACTCCGGCACATAATAGTGCTTGATCTTGCGTCCCTCCGCATCGACGCCCCAGCGTTGGGCGAAGATCGCGATCAGCCAGGGGGCCGTCTCCAGGAAGGGCTTGCTGGCGTCGGTGCCGAGATGGCTCAGCGCGTCGAGCCACTCCTCGCCCGCGCGGCCGGCATAGAAGGCGCGCTCCTCTTCCTCCGCGCCTTCGCGAACCAGCCGCTTTCTCTCCGGATCGGAGATGCAGACGAAAGTCCAGGGCTGCTGGTTGGCGCCCGACGGCGCAGTCCCGGCGGTCCTAACCGCCGTTTCGATCAGCTCGCGCGGCACCGGCCGGTCGGAATAGTCGCGCACGGTGCGGCGCTTCCGCATCCGCGCAAGAAAAGCCTCGGCGCGGGGCAGCATCTGGTCCTCCGGCACCGGTTCGAAGGCCAGTTCCATGGAGACATGCTCGGTCATGACGCGGCTTCCTGACGGCTTCTGACGCAGCATCTCGCGAATCGACGCGCCTGCGCAATGGACCGCTCCGCACGCGGCGCTTATGGTCCGCGCCATGAGCGAGACAGCCATCAAGACCGCCGCCCCCGACCTGAAGCCCGGCGACCATCTCTTTTTGGTCGACGGCTCGAATTTCATCTTCAGGGCCTATTTCCAGTCGATCAACCAGGACCGGAAATACAATGCCCGCTCCGACGGCCTGCCCTCGGGCGCGGTCCGGCTGTTTGCGACAAAGCTGTTCCAGTTCGTCAAGGACGGCGTGCTCGGCGTGAAGCCGACCCATCTCGCCATCGTCTTCGACAAGTCGGAGAACTCCTTCCGCAAGGAGATCTACCCGGCCTACAAGGGGAACCGCTCCGACCCTCCGCCCGATCTGATCCCGCAATTCCCGCTGATGCGCGAGGCGGTGCGCGCCTTTGGGCTGATCCCGGTCGAGCAGGACGTCTATGAGGCCGACGACCTGATCGCGACCTATGCGCGGCAGGCGCGCGAAGCCGGGGCCGACGTTCTGATCGTCTCCGCTGACAAGGATCTGATGCAGCTCGTGGGGCCGGGTGTCGCTATGTACGACCCCGCGTCTGGCGACGCGGCCAAGGGCAAGGGTTTTCGCGCCGAGCGAAAGATCGGGGAACCGGAGGTCGTCGAGTATTTCGGCGTGATGCCCAACCGGGTCGTCGATGTGCAGGCGCTCGCCGGCGACGCGACCGACAACGTGCCCGGCGCACCCGGCATCGGCATAAAGACGGCGGCCCAACTCATCGGCGAGTATGGCGATCTTGACACGCTGCTGGCGCGCGCCGGCGAGATCAAGCAGCCCAAGCGCCGCGAGACCCTGACCAACCCCGAGGTGGTCGAGAAGGTGCTGGTCTCTCGAAAACTCGTAACCCTTGTCGATGACGTCGCCGTCGAAACGCCGCTGTCGCACCTGACCCTGAGCGAGCCCGAGCCCGCAAAACTCATCGCCTTCCTCAAGGCGATGGAGTTCACCACCATCACCAAACGCGTGGCCGAGGCCTATGGCGCAGAGGTCTCCGCGATCGACGCCGACGAGGCTTTGGCCCCGGGCGGCTCGCGCGCCGCGGAGTTGAAAGCGCTCTATGCCGGAGGCGATGCGGGCGAGGGGCCATCGACGCCGGCTGAGCCCGCCGCCGCCAGCCTCTCGACGCAGGCCTCGGCCGTCGCGCCGCTTGCCGATGGCTGGCTAACGCCCGCCGATCTGGCGGCTGCCCGCAAGGCCGAGGCGGCCGACGCCAAGATCGATCGCACGGCCTATGAATGCGTGCGCACGCTTCCCGATCTCGAACGCTGGATCGCGGCGGCCTACGAGGCCGGTGCGGTCGCGCTCGACACGGAAACCAGCGCGCTCAATGCGATGCAGGCCGATCTCGTCGGCGTCTCGCTCGCCGTCGCGCCCGGCAAGGCCTGCTACATCCCGCTGCAGCATCGCGGCGGCACGGACCTGTTCGGCGGCGGCATGCTGGAAGGCCAGATCCCGCTCGATCAGGCGGTAGCAGTGCTGAAACCCATGCTCGCCGACCCCGGCGTGCTCAAGATCGGCCAGAACCTCAAATATGATCTCGTCCTGCTGAAGCGCTACGGAATCGACGTCGCGCCGATCGAGGACACGATGCTGATTTCCTATGCGCTCGACGCCGGCAACAACAATCACGGCATGGACAGGCTGTCGGAGCTGCATCTCGGCCATGAAACAATCACGTTTGCGCAGGTCGCAGGGTCCGGCAAGACGCAGGTGAGCTTCGACAGGGTCGCTCTCGACAAGGCGACGGACTACGCCGCCGAGGACGCCGACGTCACGCTGCGGCTCTGGCGTGTGCTGAAGCCGAGGATCGCGGCGGAAGGTCGGACAACCGTCTACGAGACGCTGGAGCGTCCGCTGGTCGATGTGCTGGCGAAGATGGAGGCGCGCGGCATTGCGATCGACCGCCAGATCCTGTCGCGGCTCTCGGGCGAGTTTGCCCAGTCTCTGGCGCGGCTGGAGGACGAGATTTACGAGATCGCCGGCGAGAAATTCACGATCGGCTCGCCAAAGCAGCTCGGCGACATCCTGTTCGGCAAGATGGGTTTGTCGGGCGCCAAGAAGACCGCGACCGGGCAATGGGCGACAGGCGCGGGCGTGCTGGAGGAACTCGCCGAGCAGGGCCACCCCTTGCCTTCGAAGATCCTCGAATGGCGGCAACTCGCCAAGCTGAAATCGACCTATACCGACTCCCTGCCGGCCTATGTGAACCCGCAGACCAACCGGGTCCACACCTCCTTCGCGCTGGCGGCGACCACCACGGGCCGGCTCTCATCCTCCGAGCCGAACCTGCAGAACATCCCGATCCGGACGGAAGCCGGGCGCAAGATCCGCACCGCCTTCATCGCCGAGAAAGGGCACAAGCTGATCTCGGCCGACTACAGCCAGATCGAGCTGCGCATCCTCGCCCATATCGCCGACATCCCGCAGCTCCGGCAGGCCTTCGCCGACGGCATCGACATCCATGCCATGACGGCGTCGGAAATGTTCGGCGTTCCCGTCGCCGGCATGCCGAGCGAGGTGCGCCGCCGCGCCAAGGCGATCAATTTCGGCATCATCTACGGCATCTCGGCCTTCGGGCTCGCCAACCAGCTCGGCATCGGCCGCGAGGAGGCCGGGGCCTACATCAGGAAGTATTTCGAGCGCTTCCCCGGCATCCGCGACTATATGGACCAGACCAAGACCTTCGTGCGGGCCAACGGCCACGTCACGACGATTTTTGGCCGCGTCTGCCATTTCCCCGCCGTCGCTTCCAATAACCCGTCCGAGCGCGCCTTCGTCGAGCGGCAGGCGATCAACGCGCCGATCCAGGGCTCGGCCGCCGACATCATCCGCCGCGCCATGATTCGGATGGACGCGGCGCTCTCGGCGGCGAAGCTCGACGCGCGCATGCTGCTGCAGGTGCATGACGAACTGGTCTTCGAGGTGCCCGACGCGCAGGTCGAGGCGGCGCTGCCGGTGATCACGAAGGTGATGGTGGACGCCCCGTACCCGGCGCTGGCGCTGAGGGTTCCGTTGCAGGTCGACGCCAGGGCGGCCGGGAATTGGGATGAGGCGCATTGAGCGCCGGGAACTTTCCCTTCCAACACAACGTTCTTTCTCCCGACGCGCCGGGGGGCGCGGTTCGCGCGCGTTGGAACCGACGATCATGGTCAGCTCATCTGTCTGGAAGCCGTTTCCGCGCTATCGGGAAGAGCCCGAGATCGTCGCCGACACACATGAGGACGTAACGCCGCAAGAGCACGACCTCATCGTCCGCTACGCCATTATCGGCATCTTCGTCATCCTTGCGACGGCGGCGCTCCATCTGACCAAGGTCATCGCGATGCCGATCGTGGCTGGCGTGATCTTCGGGCTGGTGCTCGGTCCGCTGGTCGATTGGCTCGTGCGGCGCAACGTTCCGCAGCATCTGGCGGCCGCCATCGTCGTGCTGTTCGGGCTCGGCGTGATCGTCTTCGCGCTGACGCTTCTGGCGGTGCCAATCGCAGCATGGAGCGACCAGGGCCCCAAGATGGCTGCCGCGCTCCAGAACAAGCTGCGGCCCGTCGTCGATCTCCTCGACCAGCTCAAAAGCGCGGCTGCGGCGCTGACCGGCAAGAGCGGGGCCGAACTCGAGGTTTCGCAGGGCGACCCGCTGATGGCGATCGCGCTGTCCTCCTCGGCCGCCGCCGGCGGCCTGCTGATCTTCGTCGCGACGGTCTATTTCTGGCTGGCGACCAGGCGGCACTTCAAGGCCCGCATCCTGCGGCTTTGCCTCGGCCGGGGCGCGCGCAAATCGGCCGGGTCCTTCTTCGAGAAGATCGAGAATCGCACCGCGCGCTATTTCGGCCTCGTGACGGTGATCAATCTCGGCATGGGCGTGGTCACGGCGATCATCGCCTGGCTGGCCGGCATGCCCTATCCGGTGTTCTGGGGCGCGCTCGCCTTCGTGATGAATTACCTCGCCTTCATCGGGCCGTTCATCGTCACGGTGACGATGTTCGCAGGGGCTTTGCTCGAGGCGCCGACGCTGCTGGCCGCCATCGCGCCCGCCGCGGCCTATTTCATCGTGCATCTGATCGAGGGCAACGCAGTCACGCCGGTCTTCGTCGGCCGCAGCCTGACGGTTTCCCCCTTTCTCGTTTTCATAGGGTTCATCTTCTGGCTGTGGCTGTGGGGCCCGGTAGGGGCTGTGCTCTCGACTCCGATCCTGCTCGTCGCCATGGTGGCGCAGGAGGAATTCGCGGCCTATCGGCAGGCGCAGCTCGAGGATGAGAGCGGCGAGCCGGCGCTTCCCAAGGCGGCCTGAGCGGCACGCAGGACGGCGCAAGGCGGAACTGCCGAGAAACCGGCAAGGAACCGGCAAGCCGCAGATGCGTTCAGCCCGAGTATTCCCGGCGTCCTGGGCGAAAGCCCGTCGCCAGATCCAAGACCTGACATCGAGACGAGCGACAAGGAACGAAACGACATGGCCACGACCACCGATTCCGCGAAGAGCCAGGCCGCCTCGGCGGCGAAGCGCGCCAAGGACGAGATCGAGACGGGAGCCGAACAGGTCGCGACCAAGGCCAGATCGACCGCCCGCGCGGCGGCGCGGAGTGTCAGACGTGAGGCCGGCGAGATCGAGGCGAGCCTGACGCGCGGTGCCGAGGAACTGGCCGAGACTGTGTCCGGCAGGCTGCGCTCGGCCGGGGTCGATACCGACAAGCTGGTCGAGGTTGCGCGCGAACAGGCGACCGACCTGCAGAAGCTGATCGAGGACGAGATCCGGGAGCGGCCTTTGCGCGCGCTGGGCGTCGCCGCAGCGATCGGCCTGTTCGTCGGCTTCCTATCGGCCCGATAAGCGATGTTCGGGGGGATCGCAGCCTTCATAACCTCGGAGATTTCGGGCGTGGTGAAGCGCAACCTGACGGTGCTGGGGCTTTACGGCTTTGGCGCCTTCCTTGTTCTGTGCGCCGGCGGCTATGCGCTGGGTGCGCTCAATACCGTGCTGATGCTGCGCTACGGCGCGGTCGCCGCCAGTCTGTGGATCGCGGGTGGATTGTTCGTGGCGGGTCTGATCAGCTTTGGCGTCGCGGCCTACGTCAAGAATCGCCGCCGGCCCGCTCGCCCGATGGCGCAGACCGCGCTGGTCGCAGCCCCGGTTGCAGTCAAGCTGCTGGGCTCGCGTCTCGGCTGGAAGGCCGGGCTCGCGGGCGCGGCCGTTGTTCTCGCAGCCGTGCTGGGCAAGCAGATCTTCAACGGCGGCGATGACGGCGAGGAGGCCTGACGGCCCTTTCATGACCTTCTGACAGGCGGTGTCCAGTGACCGGCGGCGCCTGTCTTTTTACATTGGGATTGTGGATCGCGTCCTGTAACACGGTCGCCATGTCTGCTCAGATCAGGACCCGCAGCCGCTTCGCGCTGCCCAGCATGCCGGTCTTGGGAGCCAGGCTCCGCTCCGCCGCCTCCACGATTACCGCGATCGCCGTCGTCGGCGTCGCCATCCTGCTGGCGGTCTGGATCAATGCGCGCGCCCGCGATGCGGCGGACGCGGTGTCCCATTCGATCGAGATTCGCGAGCGCGCCGAACGCTTCCTCGGCCATATGCGCGATGCCGAAACCGGCCAACGCGGTTATCTCCTCTCGGGCGATCAGGCCTATCTCGGGCCCTTCACCTCCGGCCGCGCGGCTGCGATGCCGGAACTCGACGCGCTCGAGCGGCTCGCCTCGGACGACCCGGAGCAGCGCCGGCGGATCGCCGAGGCGCGTGACGAGGCGCGCGGGAAGCTGCAGGAGCTCGACGCCACCGTCGCCCTCGCGCGGGAGGGTCGGCGCAGCGAGGCGATCGCCAAAGTGGCGGAGGGCGCCGGCGTCGTGACGATGAACGCGTTGCGCGAGACCGTTCAGGAGATCCAACTCGCCGAAAATCTCCGCCTGGTCGCGCTCAACCGCAGCGAGGAGCAGCGCCGGCTGCTCGCCAGCGTCGGCATCATCGTGGCGCTTGCGGGTCTCGCCTTCGCCGCATGGTCGCAGCTGCGCCAGCGCCAGCGGCGCAGTGCCACATTGGCGATCTCGAACGCCCAGCTCGAACGCATCGTGGGCGAGCGCACGCAACAGCTCGAGAACGAGCGCCTGCGCATCGAGGCGCTGCTGCGCGATGTCAATCACCGCGTCGGCAACAACCTGGCCATGATCTCGGCGCTGCTGAACGTGCAGAGCCGTCAGAGCAAGGATCCCGCCGTTGCAGCCGCGCTGACGCAGGCGCAGTCCCGAATCCAGGCGATCGCGGCCGGCCAGAGGCGGCTGCGCCTCGACATCGAGACCGACGAGATCGACGCCCGGCCCTACATGGAGGACCTGCTGGAGGAGATCGGCAAGGCCGCCGAGGGCCGGCCGATCGAGATCGAGCTGGCGATGGACGACATCAGGCTGCCTGGCCGCGATGCGGTGTCCTACGTGGTGATCGTCAACGAACTCGTGACGAACGCAATCAAGCATGCGTTCCCCGATGGCCTGCAGGGCCGCATCGTCGTCCGCTTCGCCCCCTGCGAACTCGATGGCGCTCCGGCACTGGCGCTTTCTGTCGAGGATGACGGCGTCGGCATGCCTCCCACGGCCGGCGCGAAGGGGCTGGGCCAGACCGTGGTCGCGAGCCTGATCCGCAGCATGCGCGCCGTCATGGCCGCAAACGCGCTCGTGCCCGGCCACGCGGAGCGGCCGGGCACGAAGGTGACGGTGACGTTCCCGAAGCGGGACTGAGAACCGGTCAAACGGTCTCGATCGCGTTCGAAACGAAGCTGGCGATCTCGCGCGTCGAGAACGGCTTGCGCAGGAAGCGGACGTCGCGAAGCGGGCGGGGCACGTCGTTGGGCGTCGAACCCGAGACGAAGGCGAAGGGTGTGCCCTTGGCAAGCAGGCTCTCGGCCACGCCGAAGGTCTTGCCGCCGACGACGTCGATGTCGAGCAAGGCGCAGGACAGGCGCGACGCCGCCGCCCGCCGGGCATCTTCCACGGATTCGACGATGATCAGTTCGGCCTTGTCGCCGAGCTGTTCGGCGACGGCCGATTCGATGTCCATCGCGATGAACGGATCGTCTTCCACGATCAGGATGCGGATATTTGACATCTACCAGCCTCCCTTTCCTCAACTGTAACAGGTGTGATGTGTCCAAAAGACGTGATGTGCTCGGGTAACGTCACAGCTTTGCGCTTGGTTCCCGAAATCACGCTTAATCGACGTGCGATTTCGTCGCATTCGATTCAACTTGCAGGAACAAGGTTAGCGAAACGTGAGCCTGCGGGCTCGTGCGGCCGTTAACGCCGGCCCCGCGACGGCGCGAGCGTCAGCTCGAACCCGGTCACGCCCAGCGCCACATTGATCCCCCGCGAGGATTGCAGCGAGAGCGGCTGGAGCCTGACCTCGTTGTCGGCGCCGCCGATCAGGGCCGTCGCGGCTGCCCCGGTGCCGACCGAGGCGCCCGCGCTCGCCCCAGTATAGCGCCCGTTGAGCGCGCCGAGCGGCGCGCGGGCATAGGGCCCATAGACCCGCCAGGACATCGTGCTGCCGCGGATCGACCCGAGGTCAAGGCCGAAGCTGCGAACCGTGCCGACATAACGCTGCGTCGGGCCGCGCCGGGGCGTGAAGCGACAATCCATCGAACGCTGCGAGGTCACCACCAGACCAATCGCGCTGCCGACTGCGCAACTGAGCCGACCGGCCGGCGCATCCGACTGTGCATGGGCGACACCCGACATCAAGACGGCCGACGCGATGGAGAGCGCCACGAGACGTCCTTTGGCGAGGACACCTGCCTTCGTGGTGACAGGTTGGATAGGCCGGTTCGACATCGCAAATCTCCTGTCGCGGTAGCTTCCGGAAAACGCCGCAATCGCTCCACAGTTCCTGTCTTAACTCGGAACCTGACCGGATATGTGGCGTTGCTGATCAAAAATCCGGGTGGAAGGCCGATAATGCTCGTTATGCGCAGTCGAGATCGTGATTCTCGGCATCAGTATGGTCAAACTCGGGTTCATTCTGCTCGCCTGTCTGGGGGCGACAACGCAAGCATTGCGCGCCGGCTGTGGGAACTGGAGGCGCTGATCGCGGCCGGCTGCGACCTGACCGAGGCGTTGACCGTGATCTCCGCCCGCCGGAATTCCTCCGTCGGAGAGGGGTTACGCCCCGCGATCGCCGAAATGCATCGGGCCAACCTGTCATAAGGCTGCATGGCCATCACTGGCAGAACCGGCTGGCGCCGGAGCGTCGCGCCTGGATGTCGAGATGCAGATGGTTGGCATGGGCCGCATCGGAGCCAGGTCCTAGAACGGTCATGAAGGCCCCGCAGGCCGATTGTCTGACGGCCTCGATGAAGGCGAGCTGCTGAGGCCCTGCCGGACGTTCGACGCTGATGGTGGTTGTCTTTCCGCCGTCGTCCGAAGTCGCCGCGCCTCTTGCCTCGCTCGCGGCCTCGGGACGCTCCGCGCCCTGCAGCACGAAGCTGAAGATGTCGAGCGCACGTCCGGTCGCATGTTCGCTGAGCGGGCCGGTTTTCGACCGGTTGCGCCGCCGGCATTCATGCCCGCCACCGACGTGCAATCGCGTGATGCGCTGCGAGAAATGCCCCTTCGCCAAAGGCTGCAATCCGGTCTGCGCCCAGCGCGCCAGCGCTGCGGCAAGCTCGCAGGCCATGGTCGCAGGCGGGTCGACCGCAAGCGTGTTAGACGCTTCGCCCTGTCGCAGCGTCAGCCTGCGGACGAGAACGGGCTCGTCGACATGGCAACCCGCCTCTATCCCGGCATGCAACTTCGCTGGATCGATCGGTGAGATGCCGTCGCCATGGCTCGCCGAGAGACCGACCGTGCATGACAGTGAAACAGGCGGCGGCGGCATCGCGCTCTCGATCGCGCCGCCATCCTTGGCCGCTCCGACCGGAGCGGTTTTCGGCTCCGCTGCGGATGGCGCGACAGAGGCTGTCGGTTCGACAGCTTTGCTGCGCGGAGTAAGGCTGGCCGGGCGGCGTGGCGGCATCGGCGTTGGTTTAGCGACAACCGCGTCCGCGCGAGCGCCCTGAGCGGCAGCCGGAAGCGGCAGCGCGATCATCACAGCCGCCAGACAGCGGCAGAACCGCCTCACGCGTCTCGCCCGCCCGGCACCAGCTCAGCCGTCCAGAGCGGATGCGCCGGCAACTGCCGCGGTGGCTGTCGCGGCCAAAGCCAGCGACAGCGCCTCGCCCGCCAGAATGTCGCTGGGAACGAGCCCGCCGAACAGGGCGGTCGCGATCGATGCACCGGCGACAACAGTCGCCACGAACGTCATCACCATGGGTGTTGCTCCTCTGCAAGACGTGTCCGCCGCCCCAGAACCTCCTGCTCAAACCTTATCGGCGCGCGATTGTTCCCGGTCGCACAGACGTGAAAACGCCCGCGACACGGGACGCGTCGCGGGCCTTTGAAGACGCGTTTCGTTGCGTCAGGCTGCCTTGCGGCCGGCGCGCCGGTCGAAGAACAGCGCCTGGCTGATCGCGGCCTTCACGGCCTCGGGCTGGAACGGCTTGGTGATCAGGAAGGCAGGCTCCGGCCGGTCGCCAGTGAGCAGGCGCTCGGGATAGGCGGTGATGAAAATCACCGGCACGTCGATCGAGGCCAGGATCTCGTTGACGGCGTCGAGGCCCGAGCTGCCGTCGGCGAGCTGGATATCGGCCAGAACGAGGCCAGGCCGCTTCTTCGCCACGAGCGCGATCGCCTCGCGATGGGTGCGTGCGACGCCGGTGACGGTGTGTCCAAGTTCCTCGACCATGGTCTCGATGTCGAGCGCGATGATCGGCTCGTCCTCGATGATCAGGACGTCCGTCGCAACCTGTTCGGCGATCTCCTGACCGGCGGTCTGGACGAGGCCGGCGGCTTCCGAAGGGCTGACATCCATGATCTGCGCCACCTCCTCGATCGAAAATCCCTCGACGGTGCGCAGCAGGAAGGCCTGTCGCGGCCGGGGCGTCAGCGCTTCGAGATTGCGCTCGGCCGAGGACCTGTCAAGCTCGGCCTGGCCGCCCGGTGCGACGTTGAGGCCGACCGACGACCAGAGCTTCAGAAATATGTTGTAGAGGCCGACACGCGGATTGAGATCGCGCGGAAACGATGACGGATCGAGGATCAGCGCTTCCAGCATGGCGACGACATAGGCGTCGCCGCCGGCCTGCGTGCCGCTGAGGGCGCGTGCGAACCGGCGCAAATATGGCAAATGGGGCGCAATTTCTTTGGCGATCGACATAAAACCGTCCTCTGTCACGTGCGCGGAAATGAGCACCGGCCGTGGCCCGCTGACAAGCGATTTATTTTGCATTTTCGCGGGAACCTTTGCCGGAACCGGCAGTTCCTGTGTCGTATGAGTGCATGCTTTATGAGTGGCGGACCATCGGCGGGGCGATCGCCCGTCAGCGTGCGTTGAAGATGATCATGGGTGCGACCTGCTGGAAAAGCGGGCGCGCCTCGGGCGCGAGGGCAATGATGAGCACAATCGAGACAGGAATGGCCGATCAGGCCGGGGGGCCGGACGAGGCCGAGGTATTTCTGGATCCCAGGGTCCAGGAATCGATCGGCCGGTCGCTGAAGGCGCATTACGACGACATCGTCAACGCGCCGGTGCCCGACAAGTTTCTGGTGCTGCTCGCGCAACTCGAAGCGCAGGAAAACCGCGCAGCCGGGGATTCCGCCGATGAGCGCCACTGAGTTCAAGGACGGGCTGATCAAGGAGATCCCGAACCTGCGCGCATTCGCGGCGTCGCTTTCGGGCTCGATGCAGCTTGCCGACGATCTGGTTCAGGACACCCTGCTCAAGGCCTGGGGCAATTCGGAGAAGTTCGAGCCCGGCACCAGCCTGCGCGCCTGGCTCTTCACCATCCTGCGCAACACCTACTACTCTCTCTACCGCAAGCGCGGGCGCGAGGTGCAGGACAGCGAGGGCACCTATGCCGAGCGTCTCGCGGTGCGCGGCAATCAGGAGAGCCATCTCGACCTCGCCGATTTCCGCAAGGCGCTGGCGAAGCTGCCGGAGGAGCAGCGCGAGGTTCTGATCATGGTCGGCGCGACCGGTCTGTCCTATGAAGAGACCGCCGAGATCTGCGGTGTCGCCATCGGCACGATCAAGAGCCGCGTGAACCGCGCCCGCACAAAGCTCGCCGAGCTTCTCTCCATCGGTGGTCTCGACGATCTCGGGCCCGACCGGCAAAGCGCCGCCGCGTTGCAGCGCGCCGGCTCGGAGATCGTCAACATCTGATGCGCATGATCACAGGATGAGACTGACGCGCTTCAGCACGGTGAGGGGGCGGTTGCTGGCGCTTCTCGTCGCGATCGCGCTTCCGATCGCCTGCCTGACCGCGATCGCGGCCTTCACCACCTATCGCACTGTCAATGCGGCCATCGCCCTCTCGCAGGCGCGCGCCGCCGATGATTTCGCGGTGCGCACCCGGCTTTGGTATCGCGGCGCATTGCGCACCCTGCTGGCCTCGGCCGCCGCCATCCGGGAGGGCGAAGGCCTGTCCGCTGACTGCGCGGCGACGGCGCGCACCGTGCTCGACAGCATCAGGGGCTTCGAGGCGGTGCTGCTGACCGTGCCCGGCGGGACCTGCGCGGCGTCGAAATTAGCGGGGGTGAGCCCGGCCGATCTTGCGAGAACGGCGGGCGAGCTTCAGACGATGCCGCCGATCGCGGCGTGGGGCGGGGCCGAATCCGCCAATGTCCGCTATGGCCAAGCCGTGATCGGCGGGACTTCCTATCTCGTTGTCAGCGCCCGCGCCGCAAATGGCGCGGGTGGCCTTTTCGCAATCGATCCCGCCTTGCTCGACCAGGTCTATGATCTGGGATCGGCAGGCGAGGGGATGCACGTCGCGCTCGTCTCGCGCTCCGGAAACATCGTCGTCGCGCGCGGTTCCGGTGAAGCGGATGCGTCATGGCTGCCGTCTCGGACGCGGGTTCCCGACCAGCAGATGCAATGGTCGGCGCCCAGCCGCTCGGGCGAAACACGCGCTTATGTCGCCCGCATGGTCGCCGACCCCGATCTTTATGTCATCGCCTCCTTCGACGGCGCGCCGGAGCGAGCCGCCTATATCCAGTTCCTGACGCTGCTGATCGCGCCGCTGCTGACACTTGGCCTGCTCTGCCTGGTCTATCTGCGGGCGATCGACCAGCATTGCGTGCGCTGGTTGCGCGGCATCGAGGCGGCCGCGCGGGCGCGTTCGACGCTGAGCAGCGCGCGGGCGGTCGTCGCCGACGACATGCCGTCCGACATCCGCAGCGTGGCCGAAGCCTTTAACGGCATGGTCGATGAGCAGGAGGTTCGCCAGCGCAAGCTCCAGACCGCGCTCGACGACAACCGCTTCCTCGTCCGCGAGCTGCATCACCGGGTCAAGAACAGCCTGCAGGTGGTGCAGAGCTATATCGGCCTGACCAAGCGCGACTATCGCGGCGAGGCGAGGCTGGCGCTGTCGGACGCTGAATGCCGCGTCCATGTCCTGTCGGCCGCCTATCGCTTCACCCTGGCCGATGGCGAGATGCAGCCGGTCCGTGTCGATCTGTTCCTCGATGACGTCGTGACCATGATTTCGAACCTGCTGCGCAATCGCGACCAGTGGATATCGAGCACGCTGGACACGCAGGCCGTGCTGTCGGTCGATCGCATCATCCCGCTCGGCTTTCTGATCGTCGATGTCGTCTCGCGTGCATTGCGCGACACGCCCAATGTCAGCATCACCGTTTCGGCGCGCGGGCATGACGATGGCAGCATCGAGATCGCGATCGCAGCCGATCGCGATCTGCCGCACAGTGAACCGCCGAAGCTCTTCGCCGGGCTGATCGCGCAGATCGAGGCGGTGCAGACGGTGGCGCCGGAGGGCAAGGCGCTCGGTGCCTGGCGTATCGGCGTCGCAAGCTGAGTACAGGGCTTCAGACGGGCGCGTCGATCATCTCGATCGAGACGCCGACGCTGAGCCCCAGGAACGAGCCGGTCAGCCCTGTGAAGCTGCCCGAGACAGGCGAGGCGTCCTCGGGCACGCGCGCCACGGCGACACGCAGCAACTGGCGGTCGGCGACCAGGTCGTTGGTCGGATCGAACTCGACCCAGCCATCCCCTGGAATGAAGACGTCCGCCCAGGCATGCGTCAGCCCCACAGCCGAGACCAGCCCGGCAGCGTCCGGGGAGCGATCATGGATGTAGCCGGTGACGAAACGCGCCGCGAAGCCCATCCGCCGCGCCAGTTCGATGAAAAGCCACGCATAGTCGCGGCAGGAGCCGGCGGCCTGCCTGATCGTGTCGGCGGGATGTTGCGTGCCCTCGTCATAGCGCAACGCATAGCTCAGGCTGGTGTAGATCCCATGCGCCAGGTCGCGCAGAAGATGACCTGAACCCTGTCCGATGCGCGCGCGAAAATCCGCCAGCCATTGGTCGAGAACCCCGTCGGGATCGGCGGCGGCGAGGTCGAGATAGGGCTGCAGCACGGCGCGCTCCGCCTCGCTGTAAACGACGCCGGTGATCGCGCCTGTCGTTTCGATCTCGGTCCGCGGCAGGGCCGAGCCGAAGCGCTGGATGACCAGTTCACTGACGATGTCGAGCTTGTTGGCGACACCTGCGAAATTCGCGATCGCGACGGAGTTGCCATAGGCGTCGTGCATCCACCGCAGCCGCGCCTGCGGCGAGATTGTCAGCGCCGTATCGACGACGCGCAGATCGAAGGAATCGCGCGGCCGCAGCATCAGCCGGTGCGGCCCGAACTGGACCGGGCCGGCATAGCTGTAGGTCGTCGCATGGCGGATGCGCAGATACATTGTGGTCCTCGGGAAACGGATCGCGTCCGCTAATGTGGAATGCAGGTATGACAGGCCAAAAAACAAGCCGCCCGAAGGCGGCTTTTGGAAGTGTCGCGCGAGGGAGCGCTGGAGCCTAAACGCCGGAAACGCCGATGGGTTCCAGCCGCGCTCAAAAAATCTCAGCGCATGACATTGTCTGACGAGACGTTCAGGCGCGCCTGCTGAGAACTCGGAATGGCGCGCTTGACGCTGGTCACGGTGCGCTGTCCCGGGTTGACGGCCGCGAACTGCGCATCCGTCGGGATGTTGCGTTCGATCTTTGCCTGCTCGACCGTGGTGGAACTCTGATCGGCGGGAACCTGGAGGCCGGCGCCCAAGGTCAGCGTCGCGACAGCGATGCTGACCTGCCTCCGGTTTCCTGGACCGTTCAAAGCTGGAAAATTCCAGTTTAGCAGCACGGGCTGCGGACGGAG
>FWWL01003001.1_pt1 | contig 32421 bp, 28 predicted proteins | sample 2228331 | NCBI WGS metagenome assembly FWWL01 (sample SAMEA103939775, study PRJEB20133) | metagenome
AACAGGATAGAGGAGTAGATTACTGCGAGCACCAGTTCTTTACTGTGGGAGAGTAGGGAAACACCATTAATTTACATCTGGCTTTGGTGTCCCTTCTGTTGAGGGTGGAAGTAATGGCAGTTCCACCTTTATTTTTTTTCCGGTCAGGGATTTAAGAAAAGCCACGATGAACTTTATCTCTTCATCGCTGAGATCAATGCCTAATTGTTTTCTGCCCATAATTCTCACTGCCTCCCCAAGGGTCCATACGCTCCCATCGTGGAAATAGGGATAGGTGACCTCAACATTTCTTAATGAGGGAACCTTGAATAATTTTCTATCATTTTCGTCCTTTGTGACCTCATATCTGCCCTCATCAGTTCCATAGTCAAACCTCTGGAACATTCCTCCACCCACTGCAACTCCATTGTGGCACGAGACACACCCCTTATTTACAAAAAGTTCAAGCCCCTTTTTTTCATCCTCAGTCAATGCCTTTTTATTGCCCTTCAGAAAATCGTCAAATCGTGATGGAGTGAGGAGGGTGCGCTCAAAAACTGCAATTGCCTTTGCCAGATTTTCATAGGTGATTGGTTCTTTGTCCTTCGGAAAAGCCTCTTTGAATAATTTTACATATTCTGGAATGCTCTTAATTCTATCAATAACAAGTTGCTCTGTTCCAGCCATCTCCCTGGGATTTAGAATCGGTCCCTTTGCCTGCTCCTCCACATCCTTTGCGCGACCGTCCCAGAACTGGGCAAAGTGGAGTGCAGCATTAAAAACAGTTGGTGCATTTCTCGGACCGATTTGCCATTTGTGTCCGATGGAAGTTGGAAGATTGTCAACGCCTCCCGAGGCAAGATTATGACAGGAATTGCATGAAATTGCACCGCTCTTTGAAAGGCGAGGGTCAAAATACAGCATCCTGCCAAGTTCTATCTTTGCTTGATTGAAGGGATTTGCTGGATTCTCTGCCATTTTTGGAAGGGGCTTGAAAAAGGCAGAATAATCATTCCCATCTGCCCGGGTGATGATGAAACTTAATGTAAAGAACAGAGAAATTATAATTTTCATTTCAACACCTCCCCATAAAATATTATGTAAAATAATTTTCACATAAGAATTATTTTAGATTAAATCCTCTAACCCTGTCAAGGAAAATTAAAAGTATCGCAGAGTTCGTGACAGGGTGGTTCAACAAGACCTGCGACTTATTTTGCCCTTATAAATTCCCTATCCCCTGATGGGAGATGGTGAGGGGTTTCCTCCTGTAAGATTGGACTCTCCTTAATCCCCTCCCACTAAGGGTAGGGGAAAAAATAGGTCCCATAGACACCTGTAGTATAATCCTCATGATATTTTACTACTTACATTTTTCCTTGACACAATAAAAATAAATTGATATATTTAAATATATAAATATATGACTCAGAAAGAATTTATAAAGATGCTGAATGCTGTAGGAGATAGGACCCGGCTCAAAATTCTTAAAATTATTGCACGATCTGGAGAGATAAGCTGCCTGAAGATTACAAAAAGGGTCCAAATGAGCCAGCCAACAATATCCCACCACCTTAAACTCCTTGTTGATGCAAAACTTGTGAATCTCCGCAGGTCAGGCAAGTATGGCTTTTTCTCAATCAATAAAAACACTATAAAGGGCCTTACTCAGGAGATAACTAAATTAATAAAAAATAAGTCCAGGAGGTAAACTATGGGAAAATGGTTAGCACTTGTAGGAAGAATCCTATTTTCATTGATATTCATCATGAGTGGATTTCATCACATAACCGCGCCTGGTTCAATGGAACAATATGCATCCGCAATGGGTGTTCCCTCGCCTAAATTTATGATTGTGCTTACCGGGCTCATGATACTTGCGGGCGGGATCTCAATTATTCTGGGATTCTGGACAAAGCTTGGCGCACTGCTCATCATTATCTTTCTTGTGGTGGTGACGCCATGGATGCACAGACCCCTTTCGGATCAGATGCAGTTCGTTATGTTCATGAAGAACCTTTCAATGCTCGGTGGAGCGCTAATTATTTTTGCCTTCGGACCGGGTGATATCAGCATAGATAAAAAGCAATAAATTTTTCCACTTGCATAACTTCAGGGGGCAAAAAGCCCCCTTTCATTTCCTTTAATTTACTCTAACACAATAGATGTCTATTGTAAAATTTCAGATAAATGGTTAAAATTTACAGGTATGAGATGTGCACTGGTATTTCCTGGTCCGCCTGAATATTCTCAACTGAAAAAAAGACAGCCATTAATACATTATGGCCTTGGCATTCTATCAGCCACACTCCTGAGCAAAGGAATAGAGGTTGATTATATTGATTGTGTGGCAGAGAGACTTGACCTGGATGGATTCAGAAAAAGAATTAAACTCACGAAGCCATTTCTCGTTGGATTTACCGCCACCACATCCCAGATTATGGATGCAGGATACCTTGCAGGTGTGGTCAAGAGTATGGATAATTCAATCCACACTGTCATTGGCGGCGTCCATGCAACTGCATTGCCAGAGATGACAATGAAGGAGTTTCCGTATTTTGACTATCTTGTTTACGGCGAGGGAATCCAAACATTGCCAGAATTGATTGATGTCCTGGCGAACAATGGCTACCCACCTTCTGTAAAGGGCCTTGTCTACAGAGACCAAGGAGAGATAAGGATTACTCCTGAAAGGGATTTTGTAAAGAATCTTGATGACCTGCCTTTTCCTGCCTATGAATTATTAAACCTTGAGAGATATTCGTCATATTATTTTTATCCGAAGAAAATTTTAGAACTGCCAGTGTATCTAAGTATCGGTTGTCCCTTCCCGTGTAAATATTGCTTCAGAATAAGTGGTGTAAGGGTCAGATTCAGAAGTCCCGAACGGGTAATTGAAGAGATTGAAATGGGAATGAAAAAATACAGCTGCTACCACTTTGCCTTCTTTGATGATACCTTCGGGATTGATAAAAAGAGATACATGGATCTCCTTGAACTGATGATAAAAAGAGGGCTTTCCAGAAAAATATCCTGGAGTGCAATGTCAAGAGTTGATATAGTGGATAAAGAATTACTTGATATGATGAAAAGGGCAGGGTGTTTAATAATCTTTTATGGAGTTGAATCTGGAAGTGATGAAATTCTCAAACGAATTGCAAAGAATACCACCACAGAAAAGATTATTCATGCCTTTCAATTGACAAGGGAATCTGGCATAAAGGCAGGGGCTTCATTTATGATAGGACTTCCCTTTGAAACGAGGAAGACACTGAAGGAAACAGAAAATTTTATATCCCGACTTAAGCCAGACCTTTTTGACCTTTCGGTCTTTCAGCCATACCCTGGCTCGGAATTTTTCAGGGATGTATGTGATGGAAAGGTAGACATCAAGATAAAGTCCTTTGACTGGAGGTTTTTCCATAGAAGTACCGGGAGAAATCTTATATACAGGAATTTTGAAGAAGGTGAGATAGACAGGATAAAGTGGAGGATGCTTGTTAAATTTTATGCCCATCCTAAAAGAATAATCATTGCCCGGAGGTACATCTATGGCATCAGGTACTTTGTAATAGGGTATATTTTGAATATTCTGTACTGGAAGATTTACAATAGAATAAAGAATAAAATTCGGGTTCTGAGAAAGATAGCCTGGATAAAATAATTTTAAAAACACATATCTTTAAATGTAGACAAAATTTTTTCTTTGTGATAATCTCAAATTAAATTTATGAGAATCGGGATAGTAGCAAAGACCACAAACAAGGATAGTGTACCGGTGATCTCAGAGATTGTGAACTGGCTTTCCTCAAAGGGAGCGGATGTCCTCCTTGACACTGAGGTAGCGAGGTTTATTGGAAGCGATAAGGGAGTCCCCAAGACAAAACTTGCAGACCAGATTGATATTATGCTTGTTCTGGGAGGTGACGGAACCTTTATCTCTGCTGCACGGCTGGTGGTGAGGAATAATGTGCCGGTGCTGGGGCTGAATCTTGGAGGACTTGGATTCCTGACAGAGGTGGGTGTGGATGAGGCAAAAAGGGTTCTTGAGGATATTCTGAAGGGCAATTTTGTCACAGAAAACCGCATGCTTCTCGTTGCCCATGTCCACAGGCACGAAGAGAGGGTTGCTGATTACTCTGTTGTGAATGATGTTGTAATAAATAAAGGTGCCCTTGCCAGGATAATTCAACTTGAGATGCACATCAACGGTAATTATGTATGTTCATACCGTGCTGATGGACTTATAATATCCACGCCAATGGGTTCCACTGCTTATTCTCTCTCAGCAGGTGGACCAATTGTCCATCCTGTCTTGAGTTCAATAATTATAACACCGATCTGTGCTCATTCACTTACAAACAGACCCCTCGTTGTCCCGGACAATTCAAGAATAAGAACCGTTGTTAAAGAGACAAATGGAGAGGTTTTCCTGACCCTTGATGGTCAGGTGGGCTTTTCAATTGAAAAGGGAGATGTGATTGAAGTAAAAAAGGCGGAGATGCAACTTAAAGTTATCAAATCACCTCTGAGGAACTATTACGAAATATTGAGAACAAAATTGAGGTGGGGTGAGTTCTGATAGATGTTAGAAGAGTTACATATAAAGAATTTCGCCATAATAGATGACTTAATCATAAAATTTAAAAGAGGAATGAATGTCTTTACCGGCGAGACCGGTGCGGGCAAATCAATTATAGTGGATGCGCTTGAACTGATTGTTGGAGGCAAATCAGAGCCAGAGATGATTCGCTCGGGTTATGATGAAAGTGAGATAGAGGCGCTCTTTGACATCTCCGGATTGGATGCGCTGATTCAGAAATTAAAAGAACTCGGATTGTATAACGATGAGGGGCTGATAGTAAGAAGGGTCATTTCAAAATCAGGGAAAAGCCGGGCATTCATCAATGGAAAGTCCTCGCCGGTTTCACTCCTTAAGGAAATAGGCACCATGCTTGTTGACATTCATGGTCAGCATCAGCATCAGAGTTTGTTGCGGTCTGAAACGCACATTGATTATGTGGATAAATTTGGCGGAATCACTGAACTCAGAGAGAAATTTTCAAAACTTTATTATGAATACCAGCGGATTAAAGAGGATATTATTAAACTTCAGGAATCAGAAAAAATGAAGTCCGAAAGAATTGATTTTTTGAATTTTCAGATAAGAGAGATAGAGGAAGCAAAATTGGAGGCAGATGAGGAAGATAAACTGAAAACAGAAAAAAGCATACTGGCAAATGCAGAAAAATTCATCTCCCTTGCTAAGGAGGGTTCTGAAAATCTTTATTCAAAGGATGGCTCAGTGATTGAGGTGTTGAATATATTGAAGAAAAAAACAGCAGAATTAACCAAAATTGATTCCTCCCTTGGAGAGGTTGAGGCATCACTTGAGAGTGTCATTGCACAATTAAATGATGTAGCGGCATTTCTCCAGAAATATGGCGAAAAATTTCATTACGACCCGGGACGCCTTGATGAGATTGAATCGCGGCTGGCGCTGATTGGCAGATTGAAGAAGAAATACGGTGGCTCCGTGGATGCAATTTTGAATCGCCTTCAGGAATTAAAAAAGGAACTTTTGACCATTGAGATGGCAGGCGAGCAATTGGAACAACTTAAAGAGGAGGGACAAAGGATATATGATGAGATGAAGAAAGAGGCAGAAAAACTAACCAGAATTAGAATTGAAACTTCAAAAAAATTAAAAAAGGGTATAGAATCAGAATTAAAGGAACTCGGAATGGAAAAGGCAATTTTTAATGTTGCCTTTAAGGAGACGGATTTCTCTCCTTATGGTAAGGACAGCGTTGAATTCCTGCTCTCCACTAATCCTGGTGAAGAGGTGAAGCCCCTCTCCATGGTTGTTTCAGGTGGTGAATTGTCAAGAATTATGCTGGCATTAAAGAATGTGCTGACTCATTATTCCGATATCCCTGTCTTAATCTTTGACGAGATAGATACAGGAATAGGTGGGGCAATTGCAGAGGTTGTGGGAAAGAAATTAAGAAATGTTGCATCAAAGCACCAGGTTCTGTGTGTGACCCACCTGCCCCAGATTGCCTGTTACGCGACCTCACATTTTTCTGTGAGTAAAGTTCAGGAAAGAGGCAGAACTGTTACAAGGGTCAAACTGCTTGATGAGGCAGAGAGAATAGATGAACTCGCAAGAATGTTGAGTGGCCGTGAATTAACCAGGAAATCCAGAGAATATGCGAAAGAATTACTTGAAAGGGTGTCATAAGTGGGAATAATCAGAAAAGCAACAATGAGTGATATACCAGAGATCCAGGCAATCATTGAGACCTTTGCAAAACGAGGGGAGATGTTGCCCAGGCCACTGATAGAATTGTATGAGAATTTGAGGGATTATTTTGTTTATGAGGAAAACAGCAAGGGCATCCTTGGTGTCTGTGCCCTCCATTTTGCCTGGGAAGACCTTGCTGAAATCAGATCCCTTGCAGTGAAGGACCGCTATCAGGGGATGGGTATCGGTTCTAAACTGGTGAGGGTCTGCATTTCAGAGGCACGAGCATTCGGAATCAAAAGAGTATTTTCACTCACATATAAACCAGAATACTTTATGCGATTCGGATTTGTTCCAATAGAGAAGGAACTCCTTCCGCAAAAAATCTGGTCTGACTGTATGAGGTGTCCTGAATTTCCAAAGTGCAATGAAGTGGCGGTCGCTCTTGACCTCCAGAAACCGATTGAAGGGACAACAGAGCAACTTCCGCTGATAAAAAATGGTAAGGAGGAAAGGCAAACATGAGAGGGAGCGCCGTTGATAAACTCTGCGAGATGGTTGATGGCAGGGTGGATGAGTGGGAGATCTCAGCCTTTGTAATTCAAAGCACACAGATAGAAACAAAGGAGGGGTTTTCTCAAAATTTCTCAGAAGGAGAATACTCCGGTTTTTCCCTCAGAATAATAAAGGATGGGAAAACGGGGTTTTCCTATGCCACAGATGAGAAGCAGTTCAGTGATATAGTGAATGAGGCAATTGCTTCGTCCAGACACAGGGAAGAAGAGAAAAATTTCTCATTTTATGGAGGGAATGACAATAAGATTGAGAGACATAAGTACCTTGATAAATATTTTGATAGTGTAAGCAAAAGGATGATTGAAGAGGTTATAAAAAATTCGATTAACATATCCCTGTCATTCAGCAAAAAGGTAAAGAAGGTCAGGAGAAGTATTTTTACCAAAAGAAAAATGAACTTTCAGATCAGAAATTCTCATGGCGTTGATCTATCTGATGAGAGGAGCGATTTTTACTTTATGCAGGAGGTAATTGCAGAAGAGAACGCTAACTCCGCAACCTCATGGGCTATTGATTTCTCCCATTTCTACAATGAGTTAAATCCAGAAATGGTCGCCAGGGAAGCGGCAGAGAATGCTGCTGGACTTTTAGGTGGCAGGAGGTTAAAGACAGGTAAGTATCCTGCAGTCATTAAAAATTTACCTTCTGCAGAATTGCTTGGAGTGATTGGAAAATCCTTTTTATCGGAAGCAATTTTTAAGAGGAAATCACTCCTGAGGGACAGGATTGGTGAAAAAGTTTTTTCTGAGTCACTCACAATAATTGACAGCGGACTCATTTCTAAGGGCTGGAACTCTTTCCCCTTTGATGGCGAAGGCGTACTGGCACAGGAAAACACCCTTGTAGAAAAGGGAGAACTGAAAGGATTTCTTTACGACCATTATTATGGGAGAATCTTCAATCATAAAAGCACAGGGAACTGCAGGAGAGAGACCTACACTCTTCCTCCAAAACAGGATATTACGAATCTATATATAAAACCAGGTAGGGTAGGGCTGGAGGATCTGATCAGATTGGCGGGGGATGGAATCCTGATTACGGGTTTAATGGGTGTGCATACAGTAAATCCTGTGACCGGTGAGTTTTCTGTTGGGGCAGAGGGGTACTCTTTCAAGAATGGAGAAATCTCTGCACCCTTTCGCGGAGTAACAGTGAGCGGTAATCTCTTTGAATTATTTAAAGATGTATCTGAAGTTGCTTCCGACATCCGGTTTTTGTTCTCTTCAGGTGCACCGTCGCTATTGATAAAAAAGATTATGGTAGGAGGTAATTAGTTTATGGATAAAAATGACAGAATAAAAAACAGATTGACGGAAATAACGCCGGTTTTGCGTGAGAAAAAAGATAAGAAGAAGGTAAAAGCACTCCTCATAGTTATTGACGGATGGGAAGAGGGACTTGAATTTGAACTTGATGATTTCCCTGCCTTTATAGGAAGGGATGAGTCCTGCGGTGTCTGTATTCCCCTTCCAAGCGTTTCAAGACAGCATGCAATAATTTCATGGAATGGAGAAGAGTTCCTGTTGAAGGATCAGAAGAGCACAAATGGCACTTATCTCAATAACAGGATCATTACTGAGAGTGTATTAAAGCACGGTGATGAAATAACAATCGGAGAGGTTACATTAAAGTTTGTTGTTGAAGAAGAGAAAGACAGGGTTTATGTAATTGACTAATAATGAAAAGGATTGATAAATATGAGGTTATTGAAGAACTCGGCAGCGGTGGAATGTCAAAGGTTTACAGGTGTTATGATAGAGAACTTGAGAGATATGTAGCAATAAAAGAACTCCGGTCTGAACTTCAAGAGAATGAGAACCTCTCCCAGCGTTTTCTCAGGGAAGCAAAAATAATTGCTAAACTTGACCATCCAAACATCGTTCGCGTCTATGAATTTCTTGACTTGAAAAAACCTCATGGAAGATTTTTTGTGATGGAATATGTTGATGGTATCCCGTTATCGCGCCTTATGGAAAATGTAAAAATAATTCCTCTCAGGGTGGCATGTTACATTGCACTTAAGGTTGCTGAGGGGCTTGCCTATGCACACAGCGAGGGAATAGTCCACCGCGATATTAAACCGAGCAATGTCATGATCTCCAGGAAGGGCGATGTTAAAATTATGGACTTTGGAATAAGCAGGTCCCTTGATGACTCCCTTACCTCTCCCGGGGTTTTTATTGGAACACCAGCGTACGCCTCTCCGGAACAATTAGAAGGGGCGGTTGTTGATAACAGGACAGACATATTTGCCTTCGGTGCAATGTTTTTTGAGATGTTAACCGGGAAGGTTCCCTTTGATTCTCAAAGGAGTGGTGATAGAAGGTGGAAATTTACAAATCCCAGACGCTTCAACAGGGATATCCCGAGATTTATTGTGAGGTTGATAAAAAATTGCTTGAAGTATGACCCATCAAAGAGATATAGAAGCATTCAGGAGCCAATAGATATTATTTCTACCTTCATTTCTAAAAACATCAAGGGAAACCCGAAGGATTTACTTATAAATTTCCTTGAAGAATATGGTTTTGGAGAAAGGGATAAAACTGTCTCATTAAAAGTTCCGGCGAGAGAAGAAGAAATATCAAAACAAATAATATGGACAGTTCTGAAATTTATATTTGTCGTTGGAGCCCTGGTATTTATTTTCGTCCAGTATCACTACATAAAGGACTCAGAAATCTTTCAGGGTCCAGGTGGCGTGCTCAGAATCTCTGTGATCCCCTGGGGTAATGTCACTATCAAGAACTACTTTGAGGGAAAGGTTTCAGATTTGAATCAGGATATACCCCTCCCTGTTGGAGAACATTTAATACGGGTTGAAAATCCCTTCTGCGAGCCCTATGAGTGGATGGTTAAAATTAATAAAGATATTACCTATGAGAAAAAAATAGAATTAAAAAACTGCAAATAGGTAGATTAATTTAATATATAATTCTCCGGGTTAACAGGAACACCATTGATTCTTACTTCATAGTGGAGATGAGGACCTGTGGAGAATCCCGTATTTCCTACCTCCCCGATCTTTTGCCCCCTCTTGACCACATCTCCTGCCTTAACATCTATTCTTGAGAGATGTCCATATCTCGTTACGAACCCGAATCCGTGGTCAATAACAATATTGTTTCCATAGGTTATATCATAGCTCGTTTCGGTAACAATCCCATCTGCAGTGGCATAAACATCGGTTCCGATTCTCGTTGAGATATCTATTCCTTCATGAAATTTTGTCTCTCCTGTAAATGGGTAGATTCTATAGCCAAATCCCGATGTAATCCATCCACGGGTTGGCCATATTGAAGGAGTTGATGCAAGTATGGAATTGCGCTCCTGCATCAATTCATAGACCTCAACTAATGCGGCTTCCTGCTTTTTAAGTGCCAGTTCAATATCGTCAAATCTTGATTTTATTCTATTATAAGCGACCTGTGTATCTGAAGCAGAAAACAGAATACTGAGATCGTCAGGTTCGCTGGATGGGCCACCGATGCCGAAATTTGTAGTAAGCCTTTCCTGGTTTTCTGCGTTAAGCATAATTCGGATCTTCGCTTCCATCTGCTTTACTGCCCTTAACTCGGAGTCAATTAATTTTGCCTTGCCTGCAAGTTCTGCCATCTGCTCACGCAGTATCTGATTCTCCTTCTTTAACGATCTCACAAGGAAGGTTTTGCTCTTTGTATTTATATAATCAACTATGAGGATCGCGAGGAGAATTGCAAAGGCACTGGATATAACAATGCCAATCCGTGCAGGCAGGAGTGGAATCCTGAATTTGGTAACTCTGGATGCATTTTCAGAGACGACAAAAATAGTATAGAATTTACCCTTTTTCACAAAACCGCCTTTAAAATAGTTTTCAATGCCTTTATAACACAAAATATAATATTTTGTCAAGTATTTTTTTGGAATTGATGTCTAACATCTCTCATCTTCAAATATTATTTTTCCTCCCTTCATTTTCCCCTTGACATTCTACATTGTGTAGTATATATTATATATTATGAAGTTTAAAATACCATTTCTACCCTCCTTTAAGCCCGGAAGAGGGGGAATCAGGCAGGTTCTTGGAGAACTGGAGGCAGAGATTATGGAAACCCTCTGGAGGAAAAATGGATGGAAGACGGGGCGTGAGATCTACGAAAACATGAAAGAGAAAAAAAACCTTGCATATACCACGGTGCTTACAGTTACTGACCGTCTTGTGAAAAAGGGGCTTATCATAAAAAAGAAGAATCAGGAGAATACATATATTTATTGCCCTGCCATGAGCAGAGAAGAGTTTAAAGAGGAAATTTCCAGGAGTGTTGTTAAGGGTCTTATGGAGTTCGCAGGGAAAGGCACTGTAACTGCCTTTGTCAATATCCTTGAATCCACGGCCCCTGAGACAATTGCAGAACTTGAGAAAATTCTAAGAGAAAGAAAAAGGGCAAAGAATGAATTATAAAGTGAAGAAAAAATTCATCGTTTTTACTATTTTGTTTTTAGGTCTCTCAATGTTATTTTTGGTTTTTTCCCTCCTTTCAGATATTAAATCAAAGGGCAATATTATTCTTTCTATGTTAAATTTTGTAGTTGATTGCTGTGTCCTCTTCTTTAATAAGGTTGGAACATTCATCATTCTTGAAAAAATGACCCTTGCATATATGGGGCTTGCATTTCTATCATACGGACTCGCTGAGGCAGTCATTAATCTCATTGCGGGCTTGCGAAAGGTAAAAAATCTGACCTCACAATTAAAGATCATAAAGAGAATGAGATACAGAAATAGTTATGTAAATATCTTTGATTCGGATAATCTTCTCGCTGCCTTTACAATGGGAATATTGAAACCGGAGATTTACATATCCTCTGGAATGTGGAAGTCCCTGAAAGAGGACGAGATGTCCTCTGTACTTATTCATGAGGAGCATCATGCCGTTGAAAAAGACCCCCTCAAAATAGTCGTTGTCAGATTTATTGCTGATGTCTTCTTCTTTGTTCCTCTCATGAGATACTTAATCAGAAAATTTGAGGAGGCAATGGAAAAGTCAGCGGACGATGAAGTGAAGAGACAGGGAATGGATGAACTCTCCCTCGCCAGTGCCCTTTTAAAGGTGCAGAAGAACGGTGGAGCAATCCTGCCTGTGGCTTCCTTTGCTGATATTGATTCGCAAAGTTTGATTGAGTCCAGGGTGGTGAGATTGATAAAGCCGGAAGAGGAAAAAAGGTTCAGGATCCCTAAGAAAATCATCTCTGTTACTGCCTTGATATATCTGATTTTACTTATATCTGCCTTTACCCTGCCTGAGAACCTCTTAAGTAAAAAAAGCGGTGAATGTATTCATGCAGAGGAGCACACTTCCTGTTCGCAGATGAGCCCGGAGGAGTGCAGAAAACACTGTGCAAATATGATGAAGGACAAAGAATGATAAAAAAATTTTTGTATTTTAATTCTACAAAGTGTAGAATAAAGGAGATAAAATTAAAACCGAAGGAGGTTATGGATATGAAAAGGACAAAAATTTTACCGGTAATGGTCGCAGGTATGGCGGGAATATTTATTCTTCTGTCGCAGAGAATTTTATTCGCCAATAACTCCTGTGCTGAAGGCAATGAGGCATGCATGCAGAGAATGCACGAGCATATCCGGGGAGAGATGGAGCACAGCGAGCATATGAAGGGGATGCATCAGCATAAGGAATTTCAGGGCTTGAAGAACCCTGTCCGAAAGACGCCAAAATCCCTCTATGAGGGAAGGCAACTCTATGAAAAGAACTGTGCCTCCTGCCACGGAAAGATGGGTAACGGCGATACACCTCAAGGCAAGGCACTGAATCCACCTGCAGCTGATTTTACGGACAATGTATGGAAGCACGGAAAAACAGATGGCGAAATATTCCATGTAATTTCTGAAGGTGTTCCTGGAACTGCTATGACTGCATGGAAGAATATCCTCACAGAGGAGGAGCGATGGAAAATAGTGAATTACATTCAATGTTTTCAGGAGATGGATAAGGCAGTCTATCAGTGTCCTATGCATCCAGAGGTCAAAAGTAACCTTCCCGACAGGTGCACAAAATGTGGAATGTTTTTGAAAAAACAGAAAACAGAGGACAGAAAAGAGAAGACAGAGGAGGAGCACAGGCATTGAAAGGGGATAGAAAAATAAGGGGGGTGGGGGGATCATGAGACTTCACTTCCTTATTCCCGGGATCTTTACATTATTTTTCTCCTTCATTCTCCTATCTTCTGCCTCTGCAAACGAAAGTATCACCCTGGAATCCCTCATTCAGGAAGCCCTGCGTGAGAATCCTCAGATTAAATCAGCAAGGGCGGAATGGGAGGCATCCAGGGCAATTCCCTCTCAGGTGAGCACATTTCCTGACCCAATGCTGATGATCGGTGTAAAAAATGTTGGTTCAAAATATTCTGTTGGAGCAGAGGAGATGAGCATGTTAGATTTTGGCGTGACACAGCGGATTCCCTTCCCCGGGAAATTGTCTCTTCTCGGTAAGATCGCAGGGAAATCAGCTGAGGCAATGGGTGAGGAATACAGAGATACTCTCTTGAATGTAATTGAAAAACTGAAAACATCCTTTTTTGAATACTATTACATAAAAAAATCAATTGACATAATCCTCAAGACAGCAGATCTACTGAAACAACTTGAAAAAACCGCAATGACCCGTTATGAGGTGGGCAAGGGAATTCAGCAGGATGTCTGGAAGGCGCAATTAGAAGTCAGTCGGCTCCAGGAACGGCTGGAGGTGTTGAGGCAAATGGAGGGAAGTACCGCGGGAGTAATAAACAGCATCCTCAATAGACCTTACGATTCACCTCTGGGGAACCCTGCGGATTTTGAATTGAGCAATTTTCCCTATAACCTTGATGAACTTGAAGAACTTGCCCTTCAGAATTCTCCTGAATTAAAAAGGATCGAAAGAATCAGGGAGAGGGATGAGATGGGGCTCACTTATGCAAAACTCCAGTACCTTCCTGATTTTTCATTGACCTTTGGTTATGGAGAGCGGGGAGCACTTGATGGCTTGTGGACAGTAATGGTGGGCATTGAACTGCCATTATACTTCTTCAGAAAGCAGGCATACGGAGTTCGTGAGGCAAGGGCAAATTTTACATCATCTAAAGAGGCGTATATGAATGTAAAAAGAAATCTTGAATCAGAAATTAAGTCCAGATATCTTGAATTAACGACATCAAAAAAACTCATTGACCTTTACAGAAACGCAATTATTCCTCAGGCGCGAGGTGCACTTGAGTCATCCATGGCTGGCTACTCTGCTGGCAATGTGGATTTTTTAACAATGATCACAAATGCAATTACTCTACTTGATTATGAAATAGAGTATTTAAGGAAAGTAACTGAGTATGAGAAGGCAATTGCAAAATTAGAGGCATTAACAGGCCTTCAATTTGCAACAGAGGTGAAAAAATGACAGAAAAGAGAGAGGACAGAAAAAGGGCAGGGGTTTAAAAAAAGAGGATGGTGAAGATGGGAATTCAAAAGGAGGTGCTGATTAGATGAAAAAATTTATAATAATTCTTCTATGTGTTACAGGTATTATAACCTGGATGATGCTCATTAATTCCTGTTCAAAGAACTCAGAGCATCGTCATGAAACACCTGCTGAATCAAGAAAACAAAAAGCCCTTTACCACTGTCCGATGCATCCTGCATACACATCGGATAAGCCAGGAGAATGCCCGATCTGCGGGATGACGCTTGTGCCTGTTGAGGAAGAGAAGACAGAAGACAGAGGACAGAGGACAGACGACAGAATTACTATTAAAATAAGTCCTGAAAAACAGCAGATAATTGGTGTAAAAACAGGGTTGGTGGAACGAAGAACATTGCATAAAACCATAAAAACAGTGGGAAGGGTTGACTATGTGGAATCTGAACTCAGTTTTGTAAATACAAAATTTGAGGGATGGATTGAGAAACTTTATGTGGACTATACAGGACAAATGGTGAAAAAGGGTCAACAATTAGCAGAGATTTACAGCCCCGAACTTGTCTCAACCCAGCAGGAATATCTATTAGCATATAGAGCACAAAAATATGAAAAAAAAGAGGGAGTTACAGATATTATTTCAAGTAATGTCTCAATTTTGGAATCGGCAAGACAGCGCCTTAAATTATGGGATATTACTGAGGACCAGATAAAACTCCTGGAGGAAAGGGGCGAAATCAGAAGAACCCTCACCATCTATTCTCCTGTTAATGGATTTGTAATTGAGAAGAATGTGATTCAGGGTCAGAGGATTATGGCAGGAGAGAATCTCTACAAGATTGCTGACATCTCAAGGGTCTGGATTTATGGCGATATCTATGAATATGAAGTCCCTTTAGTCAAGATTAATCAGGAGGCAAAGATCACGCTTTCCTATTTTCCCGGGGAGGCATTTACCGGAAAGGTAAGTTACATTTATCCATACCTCAACACAGAAACCAGAACGAACAGAATCAGGATAGAGGTTGACAACCCCTATTTCAAACTCAAACCAGGCATGTACGCAAATCTGGAGATTCATGTGGATTATGGAACGAAACTCACAATCCCTCAGGAGGCATTGCTGGATTCAGGCGAGAGAAAATATGTTTTTGTGGACATCGGTGATGGCTATTTTGAACCGAGGGAGGTCAAACTTGGAATCAGCACTGACGATTATTATGAGGTAGTTGAAGGAGTTAGTGAAGGTGAAAGGGTGGTTACATCCGCCACATTTCTTATTGATTCTGAATCCTCTTTGAAAGCGGCAATTGAACAGATGGGAGGGATAGAAGACAGAGAACAGAGAAGAGAGCATAAACATTGAGAGAGAAAGAATGAAGAAGCATAACTTCATTTCAGTAATAATTGTTGGATTTTCAAAAAGTCTGTATTCTGACTTCTGTCATCTGATTTATTATGATTGAAAGAATCATAGAGTATTGTGCGCGAAACAAATTCATGGTATTTATCGGTGTCTCCTTTGCACTGGTATGGGCATACTGGTCAATCAGAAATACACCATTAGATGCGCTTCCTGACCTCTCTGATACCCAGGTGATTGTATTTGTAAGATGGGATAGACCACCACAGATTATTGAGGATCAGGTCACATACCCGATTGTCACAGCCCTTCTTGGTGCGCCAAGAGTGAAAGACATTCGGGGATTCTCTGATTATGGATTCTCTTATGTGTATGTAATCTTTGAGGACGGAACAGATGTTTACTGGGCAAGGTCAAGGGTTCTTGAATACCTTTCAAAAATAATATCTCAGTTACCAGAGGAGGTGAATGTAGAGATTGGGCCTGACGCCACAGGTGTCGGCTGGGTCTTTGAGTACGCCCTTGTAGATAAAACTGGAAAACACTCCCTTGCTGATTTACGCACATTTCAGGACTGGCATCTAAAGTACGCGCTCCAGTCAGTAAAAGGCGTTGCAGAGGTTGCCAGCGTCGGAGGATTTGTAAAACAGTATCAGGTGATTGTGAATCCCAATGCCCTGCTTGCCTATAAGATTTCAGTGAGCGATGTGGTAAGGGCTGTCAAGCAGTCCAATCAGGAGATAGGAGCGCGATTGCTTGAACTCTCAGGCAGGGAATACATGGTTACTGTGAGGGGTTACATTAAATCGTTAAAAGACATTGAGGGTGCAGTTGTGAAGGTGGATGAGAATGGTGTGCCTGTCCGGGTGAGAGATGTAGCAACTGTTCGCTTTGGACCTGACATCAGGAGAGGCGTTGCAGAACTGGATGGAGAAGGAGAGGTTGTTGGCGGAATAATTGTGATGCGTTACAAGGAGAATGCCCTGGATGTAATTAACAGGGTGAAGAAGAAGTTGCAGGAAGTAAAACTGCCCGAGGGCGTTGAACTCGTTGTTACCTACGACCGTTCAGACCTTATTTTAAAGGCGATTGATACCCTTAAGAGGAAACTTATTGAGGAGATGGTGGTGGTATCCCTTGTTATATTGCTCTTTCTTTTGCATTTCTCCTCCTCGCTGGTTCCTGTCCTGACCCTGCCGATTGCTGCACTACTTTCCTTTATCCCGATGTACTACATGAAACTGACATCCAACATCATGAGTCTGGGCGGGATTGCTATTGCAATAGGAGCAATGGTTGATGCTTCCATTGTTGTGGTTGAGAATACACATAAGAAACTTGCACACTGGTCTGAAAGCGGCAAAAAAGGTGATTATAGGGATGTAATGATTCAAGCAATCAAAGAGGTTGGAAGGCCTTCTTTTTTCTCACTCCTTGTGATAGCAATATCCTTTCTTCCTATATTCACCCTTGAGGCATTTGAGGGACGGCTTTTCAAGCCACTTGCATTCACAAAGAACTTTGCCATGTTCTTCTCTGCTGTGCTGGCAGTCACTCTCTCACCTGCAATCATTACCTCCCTGATTAGAGTTGAGAGGTTCAATTTCAAACCCCGATGGTTATGCAATGTCCTGAATAAGATTTTTGTTGGAAAGATTCATTCAGAGGAGGAGCATCCGGTTTCACGCTTCCTCTTCAAAATTTATGAGCCAGTTGTTGATTTTGTTCTGAAGTGGCCAGGAGCAACAATTTTATCTGCTGGAGCACTCTTTATTGTAACAATGCCTTTCTTCTTTTTCCTTGGCAAGGAGTTCATGCCTCCCCTCAATGAGGGTTCAATACTCTACATGCCGACGACCCCGCCTGGAATCTCTGTTACAGAGGCAACAAAACTCCTTCAGATTCAGGATAAAATTTTAAAAACATTTCCTGAGGTTGAAAGGGTCTTTGGGAAGGCAGGCAGGGCATTGACATCCACGGACCCGGCACCATTTTCAATGATGGAGACAACAGTAATACTCAAACCGCAGAATGAATGGAGGCACAAGGAGAGGTGGTATTGCAAATTTGTGCCAGAGTTTTTAAAGGGTCCATTCCGGCTTATATGGCCTGATAGAATCTCCTGGGAGGAATTAATTCAGGAGATGGACAATGCCCTGAAATTGCCGGGACAGGTCAATGCATGGACCCTACCAATAAAGGCAAGGATTGATATGCTCACAACCGGTGTCCGGACACCTGTTGGCATCAAGATTTATGGTGATGACCTGAAGAAGATAGAAGAGATTGGAAAACAGATAGAGGCGCATCTTACAATGGTTAAGGGGACGAGAAGTGTGTATGCTGAGAGAACTGCGGGAGGATATTTTGTTGATTTTAAGCCAAAGAGAGAGGAGATAGCAAGATATGGCCTCACCATAGAAGAGGTGCAGATGGAATTAATGTCAGCAATTGGTGGTGAGAATATCAGCATAACCATTGAGGGAAGAGAGAGATTTCCAATTAATGTCAGATATCCCCACGATTTGAGAAAGAATATTGAACAACTCAAGAAGGTTTATGTCCATACCCCAGAAGGCACACAGGTTCCCATTTCACAACTTGCAGATATTTCGGTAATTTTAGGACCTGGAATGATTCGCGATGAAAACGGACGGCTTTCAGGATATGTGTATGTTGATGTTGCGGACAGGGATATTGGTAGTTATGTGGATGAGGCAAAAAAGATTTTAAAAGAGAATGTCCAGATTCCGCCTGGCTATACGCTGGTCTTCAGCGGACAGTATGAATACATGGAGCGGGTTAAAAAACGGATGTCCCTTGTTGTGCCATTAACTCTATTTATAATATTCATGTTACTCTATACAAATACACGCTCTTACACAAAGACCTTTATAGTTCTCCTCGCTGTCCCATTTTCCCTTGTGGGTGTTGTCTGGATTCTCTTCCTCCTTGATTATAACCTGAGCATAGGCGTCTGGGCTGGAATAATTGCATTGTTAGGTGTTGATGCTGAGACAGGCATATTCATGCTTCTTTATCTTGACCTTGCTTATGAAGAGATGAAGGCGAATAACAGGATGAAGACGCTCGGTGATTTGAAAGAGGCAATACACCATGGCGCAGTAAAGAGAATACGTCCGAAAATGATGACTGTGATGACGACATTTATAGGACTCCTGCCAATCATGTGGGCTCAAACCCATGAGTTAGGTGCTGATGTTATGAAGAGAATTGCTGCACCAATGGTTGGTGGAATATTGACATCATTTTTAATGGAATTGATTGTATATCCTGCAATATATCTGGTATGGAAGAGGAGGGAGGTAAAATGAAAGGGGGATCCAAAGGAGGTGCATTATGCAGTTACACACAGAGGCGTATTTTTGTCCCGTTGAACTCGCTCATTTTGTTAATTTAAGCACACTATTTGATTTTTCAAATATCATAATGCAGATGAAGGTGCTTGCAATTGACCCTAGCGGGAAAGGACTTATGATTCCCTCGCTTCTGATATTTTCTTTTCTAGATATATCTTCGCCTTATCCAGAAAATCTTTGTATAAACCTTCTGTTTCAGATATAAACTTGTGGATAGATGACCATCTTATATCAAGGTATTCGTGGGCAACGATATTTCTAAATTTCACCCACCTGGAAAGTGCCGCTGTGTCAACTATTTTGAATTCTTCAACTGCTGATAGCAGGACTACAATATCCTTATAATTATCAGGAAGGGAAATGCCTTCAAAGGTAAGAATAATTTTAGATATATCTATTGATGAGTTTATTATATTTTCAACCCATCTCTCCACATTCCGCCTTTTGTCTCTATCTGTAAAGTAATTTTCCCTGGTTAGATCTTTAAATTTAAAATAGTCCTGTATCTCTGCTTCAAGGAAGTTTATGTATTTCAATAATCTTTGTTTAAGTTCTTCTTTCAAAACTTCGCCTCTCCATAAAATCTTGAATTAGCATTTCTCTAAAATCCTCTCTTTCTCTGGTTACAACCTCCATGAAGTCAAGATAAAGACCCCAATCATTTATTGCAAGGGGAATGCCCCGTATAGCGCTTGCAGCCACACTTGAAGAAACCCTGTTTAGAACGAGCATTTCAACTTCTCTCTTCAATAGACGCTCTATGTCAGCCCATATTTTATCTTCTACCTCATAAAATATCTCTTCCTCATATTCTACAGGATGCCTTTTTTCAGGATAAAAATATACCGCAATATCAATATCAGATAATCGGGTTGCCTTCCCCTGGGCCTGTGAACCAAAGAGAAAGGCAAAGGCAATTTCCTTATGATTTTCAAAGTAGTTTTTTAATGTGTTTATGTCTGAATCAGTAAGCACAGTAATCGGGCAATAATTATAAAGCAAAATTTTACAAAAGTCAAAGAACTGTATAAGTCAAACACATTTTAGACATTCCTCCATTTTCTATATGCTCTGCTATAATATTACATTATCCTTCAATGTCTAATAATGTATCTTAACTTTTTCAGGGGTTTTAATTTTACAAAATTTGATTTTTCAAATATCATAATGCAGATGAAGGTGCTTGCAATTGACCTTGGCGGGACAAATATAAAGGTGGGAGTTGTAGAAGGACTCCTCAGAATAAAGCATTTTTTTAAATACAGAATAGAGAGCTCTGACAGATCCGGGAAGAATATCATAGAAAAAATTGTAAAAATATCAGTCCCGCTGATTAAAGAAGAAAATATTAATAAAATCGGCATAGCAGTTCCAGGTTTTATTGACTTTCAATCACATTTAATTGTAGCATCTCCAAATTTTCCTGATTGGAAGAACTTTCCCATGGGTAAAGAAATTCAGAGAAGGGTTAAAATTCCTGTTGTGCTTGAAAACGATGCAAATGCCTTTGCAATGGGAGAAGGATTAAAGGGTGCGGGAAAGGGGCTTGATAATTTTGTAGGGATGACTCTCGGAACCGGTGTTGGTGGAGGAATAGTGATAAATAAAAAAATCTGGCATGGGAGCAATGGGTCAGCCGGGGAAATAGGGCATATTATTGTGGAACCAGATGGATTCAGGTGTAATTGTGGAGGCAGGGGTTGTCTTGAGATGTATGCATCCCGGCAGGCGATAGCAAGGGATGGCAAAAATTTACTGAAGGGGAAAGGTATCATTTCACATGAGAGTGATATCCCTTTTGAAATCTTTAAGTTGGCTCAGAGAGGAAACAAAGAGGCAATCAAAATTTTTAGTACCGTGGGATACTATCTCGGAATAGCCATTGCTGATTTAGCGAATATCTTAAACATTGATGGGGTTATCCTCGGTGGTGGCTTGAGCAATGCCTGGGAATTTATTTATCCTGCTATAAAGAAGGAATTATTCAGAGCCAATCCTCTTGCAAGGAGGCACTTAAAAATACTCAAAGCCAGACTTGGTGATAAAGCTGCACTGATCGGGATGGCTAAAGTGGCATCAGATTTAGAGTCAAACCGGTAATACCCTAAATTTCAATTACCCCTGATTTTCCGGTGAGGATAATTAAAAACAGCATCAGATAATCTTTAAGGTGTCTTGTAATTAAGAAATTTTGTTTTACAAATCTCTTGCCATTTCTGCCGAGTGTTCTTGCCAGTTCAGGATTGTTAAGCAATCTTTTTATTGCCATAGCAGTTCCTTCAACAGAATGAACAAGTATTCCGGTAATATTGTGTTTTATCTGGAGAGGAATTCCTCCTACTGCACTTGCAATAACCGGCTTTTCCTTCCAGAGTGCCTCTGAGACAGTGAGGGCAAAGCCTTCTTTCAGGGATTTCTGGAGAATTATACTTGCGCCACGTTGAAGGGCATTTGTCTCAATGCTAAGGGCTGGATTCTGTGGAATAAATATCACATGTATGTTGGGGTCATCAGATGCTTTTTCCTGAACCTCTTTTAAGACCTCTGCTGATTCAGGGTCATCAGATGCACCTGAACCAACAAGGGCAAGTTGACAATCCACATCATTTCTGATCATTTTATAGGCATCAATAACACCTGTGGGGTCCTTCAACCGGTCATAACGGGATACCTGCATTATAATTGGTCTTTCAGGGTCAAGCCCGTACTTTTCAAGGACGCTTATTATGTAATGTTCGGGTAACTCCCTGTTTTTGTCGCTCAGAGGGTCAATTGATGGTGCAATGAGAAACTGACGGATTGGCAGGGATTTTGCAAACTGCGGTGCTGAGAAAACCGCTCCATCAAATTTTTCTACATAGGGTCTGATAAATTCCCATGCTTCCGGAACCGGGTCGGATACATCAATATGACACCTCCAGATCCATTTTGCTTTCAATTTTTCTTTCGCCTGAATTAAACCAATGGGCTGAGGGTCATGAATAAAAATAATATCGCCATTTAATCGCATCCTCTGAAGGTTCTCCTCCGTATTACGCATAAATATATTCAGCATTTCGGGCGTTATATTATTACCTCTGCCATGGAGGGCATTATGCAATGTTTTGGTCACAAAAAAGAACTCCTCATCCCCACGAATGACATCCCAGTATGTTCTGACACCCAGTTCATTCATAAGAGGAACCATTCTATGTAAGATCTCAGCAACACCACCACCTACTGCTGTGGAATTTATCATCTGAATTGTTTTTCCCTGTAATTTTCCTGCAAGAAAAAGCAATTCATCAATTGTGTGCCTGCCAGCAATTTCTCTGTAATTTTCTAACTTCATTTTTTTCTTCCTTTTAATAAATAAAATAGTCCTCTTATAAAACGCCAGAATTTTTCAAAGACATTTTCCGGCTGATAGTCCAGTAGAATCTTTAATATTTCTTCTCGTATGTCTTTCAACGAGGAGGTAAATAGGTCAAATTTCCCAAGCCTTTCGGCGAGTTCGGGAAGTTTCAACTCATCCCGAAACCACAAAACAAAGTCATTTTCCCTCTGTCCTTTTTGCAGGCGCGATTCATAGAGATGATAATAAATTGAGTTGTATCCTGCTTTTTTTATTATGTTTATAAAATCATCTAATGTATATGCCTTCTGCCCTGTGGGAAATGCAAAAGTATCTGTCTTTAAAAAATAAAATTCACTGCCTTTCGGAACACTTTTGTTATCTGGATGGGCTTTAAGATATTTTTCTATTTCTTCTATAATTTTATTTCTCAGGTCTCTGACAGAATCATACTCTGTTGGGTCAATGCTATTAAGAATTTCCGAGAGTTCCGGTTCACCAAGTGATTCTGATACCCAGAAAGCAAAATCATTGCGCGGCTCATCCTGAATAAAGTGAAGTTGCTGAACAAAGTGATAGGTATGATGAAAAATTACTGAGCCATCAAGTTCTCTGATACCCCTGAGTAATTCTTCAAGATTTGTTGCCTTCATCCCTGTATATTCAACAATCTTTGTGGTTGTATAGAAGACAAAGGGTTTTTTTGCCTTTCTTCTCGGCATGTGTTATATTATAATTTATTAAATTATTTTAAGTCAAAAAGGTGATTACTCCGTGCGATTATTAATCGTCTCAAATCGTCTTCCTATCACTGTTGTTGAACAGGGAGGAGAAGTCCATTTTAAAGAGAGCGCTGGAGGGCTTGTTTCGGGACTGAGCGCCTATCTTGATTCTCTCAAGGGACCGTATATCAAAAAGGGCGATTACTTGTGGATTGGCTGGCCCGGTACTGATATTAAAGAGAAGAGCAGGAGTAATTTAAAAAGAAGTTTACTTAAAAATTACAATGCCTTCCCGGTCTTTGTATCAGAAAAGTTAATGGATAAATTCTACCTGGGGTTTTGCAATAGAACAATCTGGCCATTATTCCATTATTTCCCTTCATATATGGTGTGGGATAACGATTACTGGGAACACTATAAAATGGTTAACGAAATATTTCTTAAATCCATTCTTGAAATTTATAAAAAAGGAGACATTATCTGGATTCATGACTATCACTTAATGCTATTACCAGGTCTTATAAGAAAGGCAATGCGGGATGCTCCCGTTGGATTCTTTTTACATATTCCCTTTCCATCCTTTGAAATTTTTAGATTACTGCCAAGTAAACAGAGAAAGGAAATTCTTAACGGTCTCCTTGGCGCTGATCTCATTGGCTTCCATACCTCTGAGTACACCCAGTATTTCCTGCGTTCCGTTCTCCGCATTCTTGGACTGAATCACGATTTCGGAAAAATATTTATGGATGGACGCATAATAAAGGTGAACACATTTCCAATGGGTATTGATTTTAATAAATATTATTCAGCGGTAAATAGTGATGAAGTAGCAGAAGAAAGGGAGAAGATTAAAAGAAACTTCGGGGATTACAGAATAATCCTTTCCATAGACCGTCTTGATTACACAAAGGGGACAATTAATCGTCTTCGTGCATATGAGTTATTTCTTGAGAATAATCCTGAATGGCGTGGTAAAGTTGTTCTGTTTATTGTTGTTGTGCCATCAAGAATAGGCGTGGAGCACTATCAGTTGATGAAAAGGCAGATAGATGAACTTGTTGGGAAAATAAATGGAAAATTCGGGAATATAAACTGGACACCGGTCATTTATCAATATAAATTTCTTCCCTTTATTCCACTTATTGCACTTTACAGTGTAAGCGATGTCTGTATGGTCACACCATTAAGAGATGGCATGAATCTGGTGGCAAAGGAATACATCGCCACAAGAACCGATGGATCCGGGGTGCTCATACTCAGTGAAATGGCTGGATGCACCAAAGAACTCGGAGAATCAATAATAATCAATCCTAATAATATAGAAGAGATTGCTCAGGCAATAAAAGATGCTCTGTGTATGACACAGGAGGAACAAATTAGAAGGAATACTTTAATGCAGGAACGATTGAGAGAATATGATGTTGTAAAATGGGCTGAAAAATTTATTGCAGAATTAAAGGAGGTGAGAAGGGAGAAAAATAAACTGAATGCAAAAGAATTAAATCTAAAATTACAAAAAAAATTATTAACTCAGTATAAAGCCGCAAACAGGCGCCTGTTATTATTTGATTACGATGGAACACTTACTCCATTCTATCCTGCCCCTCAACTTGCAAAGCCATCTGAAAAATTATATAAAATTTTTAAAATCCTTACAGAAGATAAAAAAAATCACCTGGTAGTTATCAGTGGTAGAGAAAGGAAGACCCTTGACGAGTGGTTTTCTCTCTTGAGGATGGGACTCGTGGCGGAACATGGATTGTGGATAAAGGATATTGGTGAAGGATGGAGATTAACAAAAGATGTAGCTCCCGCCTGGAGAGATGAAATCATTCAAATACTGAGGATATATTCATCCAGGGTGCCTGGCGCATTTATTGAAGAGAAGGAATTCTCTGTTGCATGGCATTATCGTAATGCAGAGGAGGAACATGGCTCATTGATTGCGAGAGAAATGATAGATGAGATTCTCCATTTTACAGCAAATGTTGACCTCCAGGTATTGCAGGGGAACAGGGTAATTGAAATCAGACCCTCAGGTGTCCACAAAGGTACTGCGAGTATGCATTTTATCTCCAGAGATAATTATGACTTTATATTAGCAATTGGAGACGATGAGACGGATGAGGATATGTTCAAGGTACTACCTGAATTTGCATGCTCCATCAGGGTGGGGATGATACCATCTTTTGCACTATATAATTTGCATTCTCATAATGATGTCCTGGAACTGCTGGAAAAATTCTGCAGATAAGGTTTTCACAAAACATACTTGACAAAAATTTAAAATTCTGTATAAATAACCTGTAGGTTATGCGTTATAATAATTTTCATGGATTCTGAAAAGAGAGTCCTGCAGGAGACCCACGATGAGAAGAAGAGGGCATTACTACAATTTGAAACAGGGCATAAGAAGTAAGAGGACACTTCAGAGAATCAGCAGGAGGGACTTCATTAAGTTGAGCGCAACAATTTCAGGTGGAATGCTACTCCCCGGCATTGGCTGTGGTAAAAGCAAAAAGGCGAAAAAATTAATATACATTGCCCTTGACAGTTTACATCCGGAATATCTTAATCTTGACCCTCAGGGAAACCCGGGTGGAAGAGAAGGCAACTGGTTGATGCCAAATCTAAAAAGATTTATTGACCGATGCCTCTTATATCCTAATGCAAGGGGGTTTCTGCCTTCTGCCACTGATATGAACCATCTCAATGCCCTGGCAGGAACCAGCAGTGCACAAACAGGATGTCTGGGCGTATCAGCACAGATAGTTGGCTGGGATGACAATGGAAAGATTTCGGGCAAGTTTTCCGACCTTAATCTATTCCGCGATGACCTCGGAAGGCCTGTGGACACTATATTCCACGCATGGAAACGAAAGAACCCCCATTCAAAGACTGCCTTTATCTCGGGTAAGCCCTGGGTTGCTGAGATGTTCAGGAGCCAGAATGTCGTTGATGTGCTTGTAACGGGTCTCTCAAAACCCGATTACCTTCCGGACCCCCTTGAATACAGTTTCTCTGACCCTGTAACTGATGATGCAGAGTGTGACCCTGAGGGCACTGCCCAGAAGGGCACTTTTGTAAGTTTGATGCCCAAATTGCCGAAGAATTTCCCGAATGACGAGTGGGTAGTGGACTCTGCCCTTGAGGTATTGAGGAGGGAGAACCCGGACATTGCCTACATCCTTCTTGCAGAGGCAGATGACTCTGGCCATGCAATAGGTGCAGGATGGAATAGAGATGAGTTTCAGCCGCTGTCAGGCCCCATAGACCTTCCTGAAGGTTGCCCACAAAAGGAATCCTACACCCTTGCCTCAAGGAGAAATCCTGGAATATTACAAGAGCCAATCCTTGATGTCATCAAAGAGATTGACCACAATTTCGGACGGCTCATTGATGGCATGGAAGAAATGGGAACACTTGATAATGCTATGGTAATTCTTCTCAGCGACCACACAATGATTAATTTTCTTCCATCCAGGGTTGAGGATACGGATTTATTCGCACTCCTTAAAGACAATGGCCTGGCTGATAAAAGTTATTTCCATATCCAATCGGGAACCGAATATGCACTTCTCTACTGGCGCGAAAAAAGAGAGAATGCTAAATTAGCAAAGGAACTCCTTATGGAGTATAAAGTGAGAAACCCTGAAACAGAAATTTTAGAATGTCCCTGGTGGGTTCTTGACAGAGATGACCTGATTAATGGTGTAGAAGGACTTTCTCTTCCGGGAGAACTGTATCACAAATATTTCTACGAGAATCCAGAGGCAGAAAGCATAATGATAATGCCTGACTTACAGATTTATACAAAGAATGGCTGGCAGCTGCCCGTCTATGGCGGAACAATAAATAATCTTGGCTTACAACTTCCAGAGAATATGCCCCCCATGAATCCCTTTGTTGGCGGACATGGTTCTTCGGATACACTTCCTATTCTTGCAGCCATCTACGATTCAAATCTGCGGAAAGGTGGAGTGCTGGATAGACCCATTACCATTGCTGACCTTGCGGTTACTGTTGCATCAAGGTTCGGTCTTGAATTGCAATCAACCACCATAGGAAAGGATTTGAGCGAGGACCTGATATAATAGATTGTTCATGTCAAAAGATCACATGCAAAGGGCACTTCTTGTAATTATACTTTTTATCTCTCCAATGCTCTTTGCAGAGCCAGTGGAGAGGCATGGGATTATACTATCTTATGGGGTTGGGGACATACCGGGATTTATTGAGAAGATGCCTGATGATCCAGAGATTGAGGGTTACTTGAGATATAGGGGGAGTGACCTTTCTCTATCTTATATTTATTATGGGAAGGGTGGATATAAGGGCGCTTTTTCAGGAAAATATACAATTGACTGGGTAAGAGTTACTTCTTTTCCCTATGATGAACACCTTGAATTCCTTAACATCAACAGAATCGCATTAAATATAACTGGAATCTGGACTGCATTTCCCAGCGCTCCCGTCAATTTTTACAGTGGCATAGGAATTGGCTTCAGTGTTCTACTGGCTGATTTCTGGACATTAGAAACAACAGACACTGGTGAATCTACAAGGAAGGAAAAAGAATTCATTCCTGTTCCTCTTCCCCCAATTCATATTCCCCTGGGGATTAATATAAGAATAAGGAATTTTCTCCTCAATGTAGAGACAGGGATACGGGATGCTGTTCCTTATGTCACTGGAGGATTGGGCTTTAATTTTGGCAAGGGAGAGGATGTAAAAATAATTAAGGAGACTGTCCAGATACCTCCGCCTCCACCGGACACTGGCAGAATCAAGGGAAAGGTTATTGAAGCAGAAACAAATGCACCCCTTGCCAGGGCAATTATTGAGATGAAGGGAAGCGGAATCAGCGACCTTTCCGCAGGAGGTGATGGCTCATTTATTACGCCTGAATTAAAATCTGGAGATGTTGAACTTGTGGTGACAAAAGATGGCTACACCCCACGATCAGTAAAGATTAAAGTGGAACAGGGTAAAACAATTGAGACGAGCATTGCATTAAAGAAGGAGATTCAGATTGGTGCAATTGGTGGCATTATCCAGAATCTGGAGGGAAAGCCCCTTTCAGCAGTAATTACTGTCACGCCCCTTGAGGCAGTTGCTGGAACAGAGGACATTCAGCAGTTGTCAACTACAAGTGATGCAAATACCGGGGAGTATATGATAAAACTGAAGCCCGGCAATTACACCGTTAATGTAAGGCATGAGAATTACAAACCCGCAACAACAAATGCAGTTGTAAAGCAGGGGTTCAAGACAAAGATAGATTTCAGACTTGAACCTGAGGTAACTCCTCCACCACCGGCTCCCTTACCAGCCCTTCCACTTGAGAAAAAATCAAGGGTCTATATTGAAAAGGAGAAGATTGTAATCACAGATACAATCTATTTTGTTTCGGGTAAAGCAGACATTCTGCCGGTATCCTTCGCAATACTTGATGAGATTGCAGAACTGTTGAGCAAAAATCCAGAGATACATATCAGAATTGAGGGACATACGGATAGTGTTGGAAACGATGAGTTGAATATGAAATTATCTCAGGCAAGGGCGGACTCAGTTATGAAGTATCTCATCAGGAAAGGCATTGCGCCTGAGAGGATGGAAGCAAGGGGCTATGGTGAGACAATGCCTGTTGCAGACAATAAAACACCTGAGGGCAGGGCAAAGAACAGGAGGGTGGAATTCGTTATAATAAAACAGTAAGGGGGAATTAATTATGCGGGTTCACAATCTTCTCTACAGCGCAAAGAAAAAGGGCCAGGGCAATATCTGTGTATGGGGTAAGAATTGAGGATTTATGTTTAAATTGACTGAATCAGGTTCCAACCTCAAGACCGAAATAATTGCAGGAGCCACAACCTTCATGACCATGGCGTATATCATATTCGTCAATCCTATTATTCTCAGTGATGCAAATGGAGCAGGAATGGATTTTCAATCAGTAATGGTTGCCACCTGCATTGCCTCTTCAGTAACCACCCTCATTATGGCATTTGTAGCAAATTATCCAATTGCCCTTGCCCCCGGAATGGGAATGAATGTCTTCTTTAGTTATGAGGTCTCAAAGGGTATGGGCATTCCATGGGAGATATGCCTTGGCATTGTCTTTCTTTCCGGGGTTATATTTATCTTTCTTACACTTGTGGGCATACGGGAAAGGATCTTTTTGGCTGTGCCTGATTGTATGAAGTTCAGTATACCGGCAGGCATTGGAGTATTTATTGCCTTTATAGGGATGAAAAACGCAGGAATAATTGTCGGAGATCCTGGAACCCTTGTGCATATAGGAGATTTGAAAAATAAAGTCGCAATAATTGCTGTTGTCGGATTCTTATTCACTGCAATCCTTGCTTCAAGAAGAATACGGGGTGCAATCCTCTGGGGGCTTATTTTTACTGCCTTCCTGAGCATAATTTTCGGAACAACTAAATTTTCCGGGAAATTTATAGAATTCCCCTCCATGTCCCAGACATTTCTAAAACTGGACATAAAGGGAGCCTTTAGACTAACCTATCTTACACCAATACTTATTTTCCTTTTCTTTGCAATGTTTGATGCAATCGGAACACTCATTGGTGTTGGTGAGAAGGCGGGATTTATAAAGGAGGGGGCCTTTCCCCGCCTCAATCGGGCTCTTTTTGTAGATGCCACTGGCTCAATAATCGGCTCTGTATGCGGAACATCAACTGTAACCTGCTACATTGAGAGCGCTGCAGGTGTTGCAGAGGGGGGAAGGACCGGGCTTGCAAATGTAGTGACAGCCCTGCTTTTTCTCATTGCCATGTTTTTTACCCCCCTTGCTGAGGTCTTCACTGCACCCGTTGTTGCGCCAGCACTTATAGTTGTTGGAGCAATAATGATGGAGACAGCAAGGAGAATAAACTGGGACGATTTTTCTGAGGCCTTGCCGGCATTTCTAACAATTATCTCCATGCCTTTAACCTTCAGCATTACAACAGGACTTGTCTTCGGGTTTGTATCCTATGTTTTTGTAAAACTCTTCAGCGGAAGGTGGCGTGAGGTTCACTGGCTGATCTATCTCATTGCTGGACTGATTATTCTTGGTTATTTTATCTAATTTTTTAATTATTTAGTTTTTATACGGTTTTTATTGACACAAAATTAACATATAGATATAATTTTATACAAATTGTAAGATGATTAAACTTACGCAGGTTTTTCAGGAAAGGGTTGAGAGAGGCATGAGGTTCAGGGAATACTTCTACCTCTGCGTTCTATTAGTATTCTCTCTGTATCAATTATCTGGGATAGGGGGCACTCCTCAGAAAGCAGAAATACTAATTTATTTTGTGGCTGTATTCCTAGCTATGTTGATTGACAGAAGGATTCTTTCCTGTATAAGAAAGGGAAGGGGCACTGACTGGTTTACCCTTGTATCTGTTGGCAAGGACATCTTATTGTTGACATTCCTTGTCCATCTTACAGGCGGAATAGAGAGCCCATTTATATTTCTTTATCTTCTTGTCGCAATCGGAGTTGCTGCTGCAATGGGATTTATTTATGGACTTTATGTTCTTTTCGGCATTGCAATCTCTTTTTTCTTTCTCGTCTATCTGGAATATAAGGGCTTTATTATTCATCATCCCCAGAATTATTTTAACCTGGTGCAGTTCAATTATAAAAACATCTTTATCCTCATAATTGTCACCTGTGAAATTTTTCTTCTTGGAATACTTGCGGTCTTTTCAAACAGATACATCGCAAGGAGATTAAGATTAAGAGAAAGGGAACTCGCAAATAAGGTTGAAGAGATTGATAGAATTAATAAACAACTTGAAGAGATTAATGCTGAGCTCATCAACCTTACAAGCCAGATAGAACTCCAGAAGGAGATCCTTGAGCGTTCAAACCGCCTGCAGAGGGTTTTATATGATATAACCAGTTATTTTGTTGAACAATACACGCTTGAGGTTTTAATAAAAAAGATTCATAATCAGATCTCAAATATTATGCCGGTGGTGACATGTGCAGTGATAACGAAAGAGAAAAATGATACAGAATTTAAAACAATATCATCAGCACCCAATTTTGTGCTCACCCCTGAAATTATAAATAACTTTGAAAAGACCATTGAATTGAATGATATTGTGATAAACGGTGAATTTTTATTTCTGCCAGTGAAAATAGATTCAACCCACGAGATTATTATGCTCTGCATCAGGGATCCGCATTCAAGACAGTTGAGGGAGGAAGAGTTGAGGATCCTCCTCACAATTGCGAAGCAGATTGGTATCTTCATTGACCGTCTGGAACTTTATGAAAAATTACAGCACCTCTCCAATACAGATGGCCTGACGGGGCTTTATAATCACAGATTTTTCCATATTCGCCTGGAAGAAGAGATTTCAAGGTGCCTGAGAAATAATAAGCCACTATCACTTATAATTATGGATATGGATAATTTTAAGGATGTAAATGACCGTTACGGCCATCAGGAGGGTGACAGGGTATTAAACTTCGTTGCAGGGGTTATAAGAGAGGGATTCAGGAATTCTGATGTCCTTGCGAGATATGGAGGCGATGAGTTTGTAGCCATTCTTCCGGAGACGGACTGTAACACTGCCCACCAGATTGCCAGGAGAATCGCTGAAAGGATTGCATCAATAGATATTCCTCTGCAGAACGACAGGATACGGCTCAGTATATGCTCAGGAATTTCCTGTATATCACCTGATGATACTATCTCATCGCGGGAACTGGTGAGGAGAGCAGATAGTGCACTCTATGAAGCAAAAAAGTTTGGCCCTGGGAACATCAAGGTCTCCTGAATCTTATAATGACCTCTTTGCCTCTTTCAAGTTCAATATCCCTCAAAAGATTTGATTTTTTGACAATGACCCCCATTGAACTTGACTGGATTTCAAAATCAGGAGAGAATTTCACTATGACTGGCACATGAATCTTTGAATCAATCAGGAAATCTGTTATCAGGATTTCATTGATTTTTGAAAACTTTACATCCTTCCTCTGAAGGTGAATGTCCATGCCGATGCTGGCAGGTGAATCCACATCGGCGCTTATATTTTCTGCCCTGTAATCAAGGGGGTCAAAATCAATTATTTCATTATTTAACAATAAGTTAAATGTAGATAACATGTTTTTGATTAAATATTTTTGAAGTTCATCTTGTTCTTCTGAGGATAAAGAGCCATCTCTGTTCGTGTCAAACCTCCTTCGTAGCCCCCGCGATTCATCCCCTGGGTTTACAATATAGTTCATCATAACCTTTATGCTATTTTTATCAATCTCAACTATTATGACCTTCGGATGATGGAGTTTGTGGGAATGGAGGTCTGACGGACCTGCCAGTATAGCAAGCATAAGAAGCACAAG
>FWWL01003003.1_pt1 | contig 32405 bp, 43 predicted proteins | sample 2228331 | NCBI WGS metagenome assembly FWWL01 (sample SAMEA103939775, study PRJEB20133) | metagenome
CAGCGGACTTTTAATCCGCGGGTTGTGGGTTCGAGTCCCACCCGGCCTACCAGAAAAAACCGCACGAGGACGCGGAAACCAGAAGGCCCGGGTGCAGTTCCCGGGCCTTCTCTCCTCTCTTCTGTAGCCATTACTGTAGCCAAACGGTCAGCGTCCGAGTGACGCACCCCGCTGCGACGGCACCCGGGCGAGCGCGGCATCGATCTCGGCCGCCGCCTGGCGGGCCAGGTCGGGAGCGACAGCGGTGTAGACCTCCATGGTCAGCGAGAACTGCGAGTGACGGAGAATCTCCATGGCGACCCGTGGGTGCACGCCGCGTGCAGCCAGGAGCGCCGCCAGCCCATGCCGGAGCCCATGCAGGTTCAGCCATTCCATACCGATCGCCCGCCGGAGCTCCTGCCACTCGCGCGCCACGGTCCGTGGCTCACGCGGTGTCCCGACGGACGAGGGGAACACCAGCCCGTGCTCACGCCAAGCCGGCCCAGCGGCCAGCCGCATCTCCGCGACTCGCGCGCGCTGGCGGCGGAGCGCCTCGGCAACGACTGCCGGGAGCGGGATCGGCCGCGCACTCGTTCTCGTCTTGAGCTCGCGGAGCACGAGCCCCTGCCCCCGGATCCGCTGCACCTGGTAGCGCGGATACACGACGCCCGCAGCCTCGTCGATGTCCTCCCAGCGCAACCCGAGAAGCTCACCGAGGCGCAGCCCGAGCCCGAGCGCGGTGACGATCAGAGGCTCGAGCTTGTGCCCAGCGATCGATTCGAGCAGCCGTTGAGCCTCGTCTGGGGTGAGGTACCGCCGCTCACGCTTGACCTGCTTCGGCGGGTCAGCCAGGGCAGCGACATTGCGGGCGACTAGGCCCCACGACAGCGCATCGTTCAAGGCAGCGCGCAGCACCGCTCGATGGTACGCCACGGTACGTGGGGACAAGCCAGCCGCGAGCTTGGCGTTGAGGTATCCCTGCACGTCGAACGGGGTGAGCTGCACGAGCCGGATACGGCCAAGCGCCGGGATGAGGTGTCGAAAGATGATCATCCGGTAGCTCTCGTAGGTCCGCGGCGCGAGCGCGGGCCGCGCAGTGGTTTCGAGCCACCGTTCCAGGAACGTGGCGACAGTTTCGCGCTCCGGCTCGACTGGTAGTCCACGGGCCAGCTTCGCCTTGGCCGCCTCCAGCTTCTCGCGGGCCTCGCGCTTCGTCTTCCCGTAGAACGTGAGCCGCCGCCGTTTCCCATCGACGATGCCGAGATCGAGCACGGCGACCCAGAGGTTGTCTGACGAGCGCTGGAAGATGGAGCCTTCGCCACGCCCGCGTCGTGCCATTACGTACTCCTCGCCGTTCAGAACCTACTACCCAAGAGGACTACGCACCGGTAGCTCCGCGCGGGTTCTCAGCGCCCACCTCATATGTGCCGATAAGAATAGCTTCACCCGGGTGCTGACGGTTCCACTCACGGATCTCGTTTAACAATTCTTCCGCATAGACGCCGGTCACTTTCACCTGTACCGTGCGTCCTTTGTAACTGACCCAGACCTCATCTCCCCCTTTGACGACAGCGACCCACGCAATCTCACGAATCGAGAGCCATACACTGCTTGTCGTTCCCGGGGCACGGATCACAAACCATTCTCCTGCTGGCAATCCTCCCATGGGAAGCACCCTCCATTCGTTGTGCGCCCTATCCACTGCTATTGGCTCTAAGAAACCTCTCCAGAGGAGCTAAGTCGTGGTCAAAGATAAGCCGTACACCTGACTGTTGTGCTCGCTTGAGATCGCCTATCTTGAAGACACCACCGATAATCGCCACACAGACAACTTGTGCGCCGAAGGATTCCTTCCAGCTACGGGCTTTATTGATGACGTCATTCAGTCGTTTGATGGAATTCGTCTCACTGTTCGAAACCTTGCATTCCACAGCAACCACCGTATCATAGGTCGGTCTTATAACGAAATCGGCCTTGTGCCTATCCTTACCGAGTTTGGCCTCGCGCGAATACTGGCGTTCCTTAAGCTCGGACCAAGGGACGACAAATTCCCGAGCAGTTACTAGCTGATAGCCCAGCTGTCGCAACAATTGTTCCACGGCCTGTTGCTGCGCTAGACTGGCGTCCGTCCGCCGAGATGTCGCGACCCGCTGTACACACCAGAGGCTTGCTGTTGCCAGCACAGCAGCCTGGTATTCAGCGTCGGTGGGCTCCCTCTGCTCGAAGACCCATGGAAAGCGATAGCGATCAAGCTTGCCGAGAAGAAACCTAACCTTCGCTACGAATGGGTCGCGTATATCCTGATCCCGCTCTCCCGACATTGCCAGCAATCCCACACTGATCGTCTCTAGATCGTCAGCACTGATCGGTGGTGCACAGGCATACCGCAAAGCATCAACAAGGCGAGGGTGCTTCCGAAGTATCTCGTACTCCACAGTAAGAAGCCGGTTGGTCCGCGCCAATAACTCTTCAACCCAAGCACGGCACTCGTCGAAAACCCGTCGGTATGAATCAGCTCCCTCTGCCAGGCGCTGCTCAATGAACCGCCTAATTGCCTCCACACGAAACCGCTCGAGTTCATCATCTGACCACTGTGGCAACATCGTCGGTCTCCATGCATGAGACAAGAAGCGCTTTTGGTATAGGTAACTGTTCAATTTCTTTCGGCTCAAACTTGAGTAGGCCGCCTTGATAGGTGCGTCCATAGCCGATATAGAGCTTAGAGCATTCATTCAAGGTATACACCAGTTGCTCAAGTGCAACTCTCGAGAGGGCACGGTTGGGATAAATCCCGTGTGCGATGTTGAGAATCATAAGGCCATCCGGATTAAGAGCGAACGCTGGAGCCCGCCGTGCCATGTACGTCATGACGATTGGCGGCGGTTCATAGCGCCCAAGCGACCACCAAGGACGTCGGTGGCGACACAGGTAGCGCTGTGCAACGCCAATGTCCTCGCCGTACTTCAAATAGGCCCTGAGGGACTCTGGTAAGTCCTCCCAGCGTAGCTCGGGGGGGATGAGAAGGAGAACATGATCGACCATAGTTTCCGAGATCACGCCATCGGCGGTCAGGATTTGCTCCGCACGAGTGATGCAGGGGACACAGAACTCCGATAAGCCAAGCTCCTGTGCGCGCTCCCTCGGCAAGACGAAAAACGCATTCGCTCCTGTGGCAACACCACGATGAACGCGAGCAATCACTCTGAGCGGTAGATACTGAGACGACATACGCGCATCATCCGAGATCAGCAAAGGACTCTTTTCAGAAGATGAGTCAGCCCCCTGCAGCAACGAACTCCATCGTGGCGCCTGAACGAGCACCGCACGACTCACGTGTTGCCCATTCACCGCCAGACCGACAAAGTCCTCCAGTGCCGTCACGAGACGAAGGCGGACAGTTGCCGTGTGCTCGCCTGCGCGCGCGCACAGAATGACGGCCGTGCTCATCGCGTCTGGGAATGCAGAAGCCGTCGGAGTGAGCAAATGGAGCGACTCTAAACCGAGCTTCTCAAGGAGGAGCCAGCGCAGTACCTCGCCATAGCGTACGTCGAGCCATTCCGCGCTAGTAACAAAACATATCGGGTCACCTCGGCGGGCCTTGAGAGCGGTGCTGATGATGAAGTAGGCATGCAGGCCGGCAAGTTTGGAGATCGGGCGCTCAAGCCGAATACTTGCCCAATCGAGCCAAGTCTTGACGCCCGGATCGATACTGTGGTGACGGACATAGGGCGGATTTCCAATATAAGCAGTCGGGCCTGCAGCAGGTGGAGGGGTCCAGGTTAAATAGTCAGCACAGACCACTGTTGCTCGGCCTGGCAACTGCGCGAGATGTGCGCGGCAGAGGAGACTCGCGACCGGATCCAGTTCGATGGCATACACGGGCGTCTCAGGGGATCTTCGAAGGATCGCAGCAGCAAAACGCCCAGTTCCCGCGCCAGCATCCACTACCTGGGCTGGACCCTGCCTCAGAGTCCATTCGACCATAGCCTTGACAATGGGGTCAGGAGTCAGGAACTGCCCAAATCTTCGGCGTTCTCGGGGCTTCCGTGCTTGACTGAGTGCATCACCCAGTGGGTCGTGCCCTTCGCGGATTCGCCTAACGACGTTGGCTATTTCTGCCTCCGATGGACAGGGCCAATGCTGTGCCTGTGCGAGCAATTCCCGCTCTGCTGGGCTCAATGGACCACCGTATTGAGCAGCGCCTAGTGACTCGGCAAGGCGCACAAGGTGAAAAAGATTGGAAACCTGAAGACCACTGTTGCCGGAATCCTTCAATTCGCTACGGTCACGCTGCACCCTGGTGGTTCGCCTCGTCACACCGCCCCCTCACCTCTCTCACCCTTCCTGGCCGCCTGGACGGCGTTTCTCTACACCAAGCCGGATGTGTGTTTGCTGGTCGTATGAGTTCTGGATCGAGCACGAAAGTCTGGAGCGAAGCGGAAGTGTGCACGCATAGAACCTGACTTCCACACCGTGTAGCATTTCAGTCGATTGATGCTGATCTCGGTCGGCTGTGCCATGCTACCGGAATTGGGCTGTTAGGATAGTCCTGGTTCCACTTAAGAACAAGATCCCACAGATCCTGGGCTGCCTGACCGGACAGCTTGACGTAATCGTTCTGCCAATCAAAACTAATTCTGACCTCAATCACGGGAGAGCGAATATCTTCGCTCTCAAGTGTTGCCCCGACGCGCTTTATCTTGGACAAATCAAGCTGCACGCTGCCCTGCCCGACCGAAACCCACATTTTGACACCTCCCTTGCATCTCAGCCTGACTCACAGCCAATTCCATCCCGGTCCCTGTCGAACCCGTGCGGATCGGGTGGCAGGACACGGAAACGGCGATAGGGAATCTCGTCACAGTCCAGGTCAGGCGGCGGTGGCGGGATGCAGACGGTCGGATAGCTCGGGTCGCAGTTCCGTCGGGGAGTCGGGGATGGTGATGGCGGAGGCGATGGAGCTGATGGCGGCGGCGCGCCATCGCCTACCGGTGGCACGGGACAGGTCGACCACAGCCCCGCCCGCTCCTCGCGGGCTGCGCGCTCGGCGCCACTGAACCGCCACTGGTACTTCACGTCCGGCGGGTAGGTGGCCACCCCCGCGTAGCCCTGCCGCACGAGAACCTCGTTGAAGAGGTAGGGGCCGACCCAGACGTAGCGGAGCAGCCGCCCGTAGCGGTCGGTCTCCGAGACGTCCTTCTCCAGCCCCACCTCCTTGCCGAGCAGCCAGGAGCGGGTGAAGGCGCTGGCCGCCTCCCCGTAGCACTCGATCTGCCCATGTACCTCCGGCGTGTCCACGCCGATCAGGCGGACGCGCGCCGTCCGTCCATCCCGGAAGGTGACGTCGATGGTGTCGCCGTCGACCACGCTGCTGACGGTCGCCAGCTCGTAGACGCCGGCGGGCTGGCCCGGTCGCCCGAGCTGCTCGTAGCGCCAGCGGTAGTAGTGCTGGCCCACGTTCCCCGCTTCCACCTGCCAGCCGGGCGGGTTCCCCGGCGTGTAGGTCAGCACCCGCCGCTCGAAGACCTGCACCAGCACCCACTGTGGCGTCCCACCGACGCGCACGCGCGCCCAGTAGGGCTCGGTCAGCGGGAAGCCGGTCGCGTAGAAGGGGTTCGGGAACAGCGTATCGTCCCGGAAGTGCCAGCCGGTGTAGACCGGGCCGCGACCAGTCATGAAGGCCCAGAAGACGGAAGCGACGGTGGAACGAGGATCGCCGCCGTCACGCCGTACTGGCCCAGGCTCGGCTCTTGGCCCACCTGCCCGGTGCGGTCGACCGTTTGGGTGACGAGCTGGCCGGGGGCGAGCGGCGGGGCGGCGAGGAGCCCGCTGAAGCTGGCGTAGGTCGGAGCGTCGGGATCGTCCGGGTCGCCGGCCACGTTGACCTGGGCCGGCGGGTGCGGCTCGAAGGTAGCGTCGCCGAGTTGCAGCTGGCCGGTGACGAGTTCCTTGGCCAGGAGGCCGTTCGTGACGTACCAGGGAGAAGTGCGGTCGCTGGCCGGATCGGTGATCTCCATCCGCGTCTTGTCGAAGTACTGGACCAGGCGGCTGCCGCCGGGTGCCTCGGCGTAGGGCTCGCGCAGCGGTGGGGTGAACGGTTCGGGTCCCCACATCCAGGTGCGGGAGACCTGTCCAGCGGCGACCGGCAAGTCGCTGCGGGCCCAGGTGTCGAGGAAGGCGTCGTGCCCGGTCGGTGTCGCGGCGACCGGGCGGGCGAGCAGCAGGCCGCTGAGAGCGAGCAGCAGGGCGAGCAAGACCGATAACCGTCGTATAGGCTGTCGGAACACCCCTGAACTCCTTCCCGCTATGCCAACCCGAGTCGGGTGCGCTGGTGACTGGAACGAGCTAAATCATCGATTACGAGAGCCAGCGTTCCTGGAATCTCACAATTACTGGCTAGCCCATTCAAAGCTGCTTCTAGAACATCTGATTGCCAGACTGGGAACTGCAAGGCAAAGGTCCATGCTTGGCGCTCAAACCGCCGAAGCAGATGTTGACCACCGACGCTAGAAGTCCAAAACGCAGCGCCGCCGGCATGGAGGGCAACATGACCGACCTCATGCCACACCAGGAGCGCGCTACTTTCCCTTGAAAGCCCACGCTTCAAAAGGATTACGCGATCGCGAACTAGTACGGCCGGTATGGCGGCGGGCAGGTCTACGGACTCCACCGTGATGCCAATACACGGGAGAAACTCGTCCCAAGAAAGTGCGTTTATCAACCCATGGACTCTGCGCCAACGCTTCGCCGCGTCCATCGCGAGCATACTCACTAGCCCGTACTCCTCGTACTTTGCCGCTCGGGATTTTCACGGAGCGATCGAGCAAGAATTTCCATAGCTAATCGCCGGTCACGCTCTGTTGCTCGTTCTATGAGTGCGTACCAAACCGCAAAATCCTCATGAGTTGGAGCTTCCGTCTCGGGTTCTCGCAACAGGTCAGCCACCGGTATCCCAAGTGCATCCGCGATCCGCTCAAGGACATCTAGTGAGGGGTCGCGTTTACCGTTCTCAATCTGAGAGAGGTAACTCTGGTTGACCATGGCCCGTGCAGCCAGATCCTCCTGCCGGAGCCCCTGAGCCTCACGCAAAGCCCTGATGCGCTGTCCAAGCACTTTCCGATCGATCCGCTTCATGCCTCCACAGTAATGACCACCTTGACGATCGTCAAGGCCTAGGGTATTGACATCCGACAATGTCGGTATTACAATGGGCCATGAAGGAGGCTCGTGATGGACCTGTTCCGCATCGCAATCGAAGAAGTCCGAAAAGCTCGCGGGCTGACCCGGTACGGTATGGCCCGCGCGGCCAGCATCGACCCCGGGCAGTTTCACCGTTTCTTGAATGGCCAGCAGAACCTGGGGCCGGTCACGCTCGGCCGGCTCATCCGTCGCTTCCCCGAACTGAGTCCTCACGTGCTTCTTTTTTTGCAGTCGGATATTGCTCATAGCGATACTCCATTTTCCCAAAAGCGAACCCCACGGAGAGGAGGTCGTCATGGTCGTGCAACGATCACCTCCATTGCGTCTAGCCCCAGCCTAGACCGAGATCCCGTTTTGCGATGAATCGCAATCAGGGAGGAGGACAGTAGTGGCACCGCGGACACCGAAACTCACGCAAATCTCGGATCTCGCTGGCTGTGTATGGAGAGACGCGCTGGCACTCGCACTCGAGGATCAGCGAATCACTCCGCACGAACGCAAATTTCTCACCGAACTGCACGACCTCATCACAGGCGTGCGCTGGTGGGACCAAGCGCGAATCGAAGCGATTTACGCGCTGGAGCACGGCATTCCCACTCCGCCGTCCCCGTGGCATGCGCGCCGGCGGCGGGAACTCGACGAGCTGAACATCGCAGAACGTCACGAGCTTGAGCGCATCGACCGTCACGGACGGGAGGCAGCGTGATGGCGCAGCGACGGCTGGGCCCGAACTACGTGACTGCCGAGCCCATGGTCGAAGCGCTGTTGCGCCAGCTCGCGCGCATGGTCGCGGACGAGCTCCGGGCGGATGTCGAGCGGGAGTTGCGCCGCCTGGCCGCCACGCAGCTGGCCGGTAACGAGCTGACATGCAGCGTGACCGAGGCCGCGAAGATGCTGGGTATCGACCGGAACACGGCGTACGCAGAGATCCATCGGACCGGGGCACTGGCCGGAATTCCGGTCCTTCGAATCGGCGAGCGCTACCGGGTGTCACGGGTCGCGATTATGCAGCGGCTAATGGGTGAGCAGGCCGGTGAGGTCGGCACCGGCCTGCTGTCCAGGGAGGAGAAATAATGGCACTCAAGAATGAATATACCACAACGCACCTCGCTCCACGAGTGTTCCGCTTCGATCTCCGCGACTCGTCCTGCCAGCGGGCCCTCCAGCACGCGTTGCAGCGCCAGCTGGCAGTGCGCTGGGCTGGCAGCGCGCTGTTGGTTTCGTGCACAGGACGTTGCGGGCACAGCGGGTGGCACGAGGTGCAGGCTCTGGCAGGTGGTTACACCTGCGACTGCCCCTCTCGGCATCCCTGCCAGCACATCGCGCGCGCCTGGGCGGAGATCAGCGGCCAGTGGGATGAACTCACTCGGATCAGCCGTGCCCACGGCGCGCTCGCTGCGGTCTTCTGGGCGTGCTGGCAGGAGCACGGGATTCTCATTGCTCGCCCGATCCGCCGGCTCCACGACGTGTATCTCGAACGAATCCAGGGTGCTGCTCACGCCAATATCCCGCATTACCGACGTCACTCCTTCGCGATCGAGTGGGGGTACTGCGGTTCGGGTCCGGCTGATCTGGCCTGGTCGATCCTGCTGCACTTCTACGGGCCGGCGATCGCAGAGGAACTCTCGTACGACTTCAAGATCGAGGTGATCGCTCGCATTCCACGAGATACCCAGGCCTACACGATCCGGGCGCGCGACATTGCGGCCTGGGTGGCGCAACGACTTTCCCCTTCTCTCCCTCCCTCACCCAGCGGAGCAGGCGCGGGCGCCAGCCCCGCGCCTGCTGTGCTTTCCCGAAAGGCGGTGCCGGATGCGTGAGAGCCCCCTGCACGTCATGGTCGATCAGGTACCGACCAACAACGATGTCGCGCGTGACCTCGTCGAGGCGCTTCGGCACGTGACCGCCGCCATCGAGCTGGCGCAGTTCCTCACACTCCTCGATCGCGAGGATCTCGCGCACGCACGGAAAGAGATTGCGAAGGCGCAGCGCGCGCTGCTCCGAGCGAGCGAGCGCCTTACCAACCGCCAGCTGGCGGGCACAGGAGGTGTCGCATGGTCTACCGGTGCGTGAGCTGTGCGGGGCACGGGCTGGTCGGTGACGGGGACTGGTGCAGCGTGTGCTCCGGCACTGGTCTCGCTCGATCCACGCACTCCTACACCGTTCTGGAGCGTGACGAACTTATCGCCTGCCTGACGGCTATCGCGAGCCAGGTGGCCTGCTATCGACTGGTCGTTCCGCCCACACCTCGGGAACTCGTCCAGTCGCTGCGGGCAATTCTCACCGACTATGACCGCCTGCGCGCGGAGCGGGCAGCGCTCGCGCACGCCTGGACGGGAGGGGACTGGGAGACCGTCGAGGCGATCGCGACCGAGGCGTACCTGGGGGTGCTGTGATGGGGTACGTCCACTGTCCGTCCTACGACTGGGATCGGTACGTCGAATCGGTCGAACGTGCCTGGTACACGCGCGGTTGGTGCCGCGTGCCGCGCCGGCGCGTGCCTACACCCCATCACCAGCGCCCAGCTCGCCTGCTTCCGAAACGACTACCGCTGTCACCGGTAATCGGAGACCCGTTCAACGAAGACGTGGTGTGGGGAGTTGCGCCGTGAAGGTCAAGCAACGGGACGCAGAACTCGTCGAGGCTGGCGTCCTGGCCTGGTGGCAGTGCGAACGCATTCGGGCCCGCGTTGCCCTGCTGGCCGCACCGCCTCGTCCTCGCCCAGTGCCGTTCGGGCGTGCCGTCGCGCCGGCGAGTGACCGGTGGTGGGTGCTGTCTGCCGTCGTCCTGGCCATTGCGGCCGTCCTCTCGAGAGTGAGGTGAGTTATGACGTTCGAGCCGCGAAAACACCTACTCAAGACCCGTGGTGGGAGAGACCATTTGGAGGCTCGCTGGCGCATCGTCTGGCTTCGCCGCCACCATCCCGATGCGCGGGTCATCACGGAACTCATTCAGCTCGATCGCGAGCAAGGGTTCGCGCTGTTTCGAGCCGTCGTCGAGATCCCAGGCGGCGGTAGTGCCACTGGCTGGGGATCTGAGTCAGCTGCGGATTTCTCCGACTACATCGAAAAGGCCGAGACCAAGGCTCTGTCCCGCGCGCTTCGCGCTCTCGGGTATGGCACCGAGTCTGCCCTTGAGGAAGAGGAAACCAGCGACGGGCTACCGGAGACCCAACGCCGCGCGATCGCCGCTCTCTGTGGCCAATGGGGGATCGACGCCGACGCGCTCATTGCGGCTCAGGGGGTCGAGAGCCAGGAGCAGGCGGCCCGGCTGATCAACGTCCTGAAACGGGCGGCCGAGCCAGCCCGGAGCGGCGATGCGGTACTCGCCTACCTCGCGCAGGTCGCTGACCGGTTCGAGCTGACACTCGGCGACCTCGAACGTGAGCTCCGCGATGCAGGGCGGTTCAACGGGGACTGGAGTGCGCTCAAACGGGCGGACGTCCTGTGGGCTGAGGCACGGGCCTACCAGCTGGCTCATGGAAAATAGGGTGCCACGATGTTCCAGCGTTTGACAGGACCAGGGAAAGATCTCCGGCCACAACGGCCGACCGTCACGCTGTTCGGCGCGGAACTCCGGGCGCTCCGGGAGTCCCGTGGTCTCTCCCAGAGCGCACTGGGGCGCCGCGCTGGACTGGATCACTCGTTCATTTCCCGGCTGGAGGCCGGGGGGCGCCAGGCCTCGCGCGAGGTGGTCGAACGGATCGCCCGCGCACTGGGCCTGGACGACGCGGAGCGGGCGCGCCTGCTGCACCGAGCCGGGTACCGCGCCGACGTCACACTCGATGCCGCGTTCGAAGCGGCGCTCGTCGCGCTCGAACGAGTGCTGGCAGACGAAACGCTCGCCTACGAGCGGCGGGCGCGACTCGCCAGGCTCGTCCAAGAACTCGTCGTGCTCAGCAGGGAGGCGTCATGAACACGCTCTCGTGGCCCGAGCGAACCTGGCTCCTCGTGCTGGACGAGTACCTCGATCTCCTCGATGCGCAACTGGCCAGCTGGGATGACCTCTCCTACGAGCAGCAGTGGATCACGCTGCTGTTCCACCGTGAGATCGCTCGCCATCTCGAACACGAGCCACCCACGCCGCGCTCGGGCGCGTTCGAGGCCGAGCGCCGGCAGCGCCTGCGCCGCCTAGCCGATATTCACCGCCGATTTCGCTCGTCACGGGAGGGCACATGCGGGCACGAAATCTGAAACCAGGTTTCTTTAAAAACGAGTCGTTGGCTGAGCTGCCACCACTGACGCGCCTCTTGTTCCAGGGACTCTGGTGCCTGGCCGACCGCAGGGGCCGTTTAGAGGACCGGCCGCGGCGCATCAAAGCGGAAGTTCTACCGTATGACGACTGGGATGTGGACGCCGCGCTCGATGCGCTTGCAGAGCGCGGGTTCATCATCCGCTACGAGGTCGAGGGCCGGCGCTACATCCAGGTGGTGAATTTCGAGCGGCACCAGACGCCACACGTGCGGGAACCGGAGAGTTCCATCCCACCGCCCCCAGACACCACCTGCCATGGACAGCCCAGCACCGTGCCAGCACCGTGCGAGCACAGTGCCGCGCCAGTGCCGGAACCAGGCGAGCATGAGTCCGGCCCATCTGACTCCGGATTACTGACTCCGGATTCCGGATTCCTGACTACTGACACACACAACACGCGCGCACGTGCGCGCGCAGTGTGTGTCGTCGAAGATCGCACGATCGAGTTCGACGACGTCGTGGCGGCCTGGAACCGGATCTGCGCCGGCGAGGGGCCTGGGCCGCCGCTGCCCGAGGTGCTCGGCGTGACCAAGCAGCGGCGCCAGCGCTTCGCGCTACGCTGCCGTGAACTATCGCGCGCATTACCGGCTGGTGAGCAGGTCTATGAGCTGGCCTGGTGGGAGCAACTGTTCGAGCGGGTTCGCGCGTCGCCATTTCTGCGTGGTGAGGGCGAGTCCGGCTGGCACGCCACGCTCGATTGGCTGCTGGAACGGAGTGAAAACATCGTGCGAGTGATCGAGGGGGCATTCGAGCCAAGGGAGAAACCAGGTGGCGGCCGACCACGGCCGAGCCGGAACGGCACGGTGACGGCGGAGCGGCTGGCTGAGCTCGCCCAGCAGTATGCGACGAGCAATGATCTGCCGCCATCCGAGCTCCTGCGCCGGGAGCGGGAGGCGATTCGAGCAAGAAAGGCGCAGAGCCATGCGTGAAATCGTGCTCGTTTTGCCTCTCCCGCCAACGACGCTCTCGCCGAACGCTCGGGTTCATGTGCTTACCCGGGCCAGAGACGCCCGTCGGGTCCGCGAGGATACCCGGCGACTGGCCAGGAGCGTGATGGCTGAGCAGGGGCTCGCTGAGCCGCGATGGATACGAGCGTAGGTGCGCTACCGCTGGCGTGCCAGCCGTGGGCCGATGCCCGACCCGGACAACCTGATCGCCCGCTGCAAGGCGGTGCTCGATGGGATCGTCGCCGCCGGCGTGCTCGCGAGTGATCGGGAGGTCACGATCAGCGTGGAGTACGAGCGCGTTGCGTCGAAACGTGACGAGGGGCTGGTCGTCGTGGTGGCGGGCGAGGAGGTGGAGGCTTGACAGTGCACGTAACTCGTGCGGGGGTGCTACAATGGCTGGCAACGGCGCAGAGCCGCCTAGGGATGTCCTGGGCGGCTTTTCTGTGTTGGAGGGTGCGTGACTCTCATCGCCTGTCCCTCGTGTGGCGCGACGATCGGCGAGCGGGTTCAGGATGCGGTGCTGATCCGGCACCGCCAGCGGCTGATCCTGGTGAGCCTCGCGGGGTTGCGGGCGCTCTCCTGCTGGCGGTGCGGAGCGGTGCACGAGGGACAGCGCGTGCGGGAAATGGTTGAAGCCATGACCGTTGAAGGGCGACTCGCCGATGGCTAACCAACGGCAAGCCCGGAGACGAGCAGTCGAGGCACGTCGGACGCGTGTTGCCGAACTCATGCTGGCAAATCCCGGCATCTCGGCAGTGGCCATTGGACGCCAACTCGGTGTGAGCCACACGACGGCAGCGAAGGATGTCCGCGCCATCCGGGAGGAATGGGCCGAGCGGCGGCGGCAAGCGTACGAGGAGCGGCTCGTCGAGGACTTGATCCGTACCGATGCGGCGATTGCGGCGTTGTGGCCGAACGTGGCCGCAGGCAAGGGCTGGGCCATCGATCGGTTGGTCTCGCTCATCACGACCCGGATGAAGCTGCTCGGGCTCGACATGGTGCGCCACGAGGTGGATATCGGCGAGATCCTGGCGCGGTACCTGGCGCGCGCTGCGGAGGGTGAGGATGCCAGCGCTGGTGCATGAGCGGCTGGACGCGGTGCTGGCACAGGCGGCGCGCGATGCGGCTTCCCCGCTCACGTTCTGCCGGCGCTGGCTGGGTTGGCAACCGCACGAGGGGCAGCGACGCTGGCTCACCGCACCGTGGCGGAACGTGCAGGTGCTGGTCACAGGACGGCGGTGGGGGAAGAGCGAGGTGGCAGCGGTACAGGCGCTCTGGTTCGCGGTGACCCGGCCGGGCTCACGACAGGGCATCGTCTCCGTCACGCTCGACCAGGCACGCCTCTCGTTCGATGTGGCCATCCAGCTGTGCGAGCGCGAGCCACTCCTGCGGGCGCTCGTCCGTGATCTGCGCATGACGCCATTCCCCACGCTGCGGCTCAAAACCGGGTCAGAGCTGACGGTTCGCACGGCAGCACGCGAGGGCATCTACCTGCGTGGGCACAAGTTCCACCGGGTGATCGCCGATGAGGCGGACTATCTCAGCGAGCGGCTGATCGATGAGGTGATCCGGATGACGCTGGCGGACGTGGGCGGCCAGCTGGTGCTCATCTCGACGCCGCGGGCGCGACGCGGCCTGGTCTACCGTGAACTCCAGCGTGGGCTGGCGGGTGATCCGACGGTCTATGCGCAGCAGGGAGCGACCTGGGAAAACCCGAACGTCGATCACGCCTACATCCAGGCACTACGCGAGCGGATGACGCAGGCTGCCTGGATGCGGGAGGTCGAGGGCCAGTACGTGGACGACGATGCCGCGGTCTTCCGCTGGGCGGACATCCAGGCGGCGTACGAGGGAGTCGTGTACGAGCTACCCTCCCCACCCAGGCCAGGCAGGCGCTATGTGCAAGGGGTCGATCTCGCCAAGCACGAGGACTGGACGGTGCACGTCGTGTTGGATGCGACCGAGCGTCCGTACCAGCTCGTGGCGTTCGAGCGGTACCAGCGCACGCCCTGGCCAGCGGTCGCGGCCAAGATCCGCGAGGTGCATCAGCGGTACCAGTGCCACCAGACGCTCATCGACGCGACTGGCGTCGGCGACGTGGTGCTCGATGAGGTGCGTGATATCGCGCGGGGGCTCGTGTTCACGAGCCGCACGAAGCTCGATCTCATCACCAATCTGCAGCTGGTGATCGAGCGCCATGAGCTCCGCTTCCCGTTCATTCGCGAGCTGGTGGACGAGTTGCAGGCGTACGCCTGGGACGACGCGAAGCTGACGACGGACTGCGTGATGGCGCTGGCACTGGCGTGCTGGGCGGCTGGGCCTCGATCCAGCGTCGAGCTCGGCCCGTCGCTCTGGAGCTGAGAGGGGGTGGCAGGTGCAGAACCTAGTTGAGGATGCACTACTGCGGTCGGGTATCGATGCGGAGATCGCGCACGCGGCGGCGATCGAGCGGCGCTGGCGGATTTACCACGGCGACCACCGTCGCCAGCTGCGCGTGAAGCCGGGCCAGCCAGACGACAACGTGGTGGTCAACTTCGCGCGCGTGGTCGTCGATAAGGGCGTCGCGTTCCTCTTCGGCAGCGAGCCGCGGTTCGAGCTGGACGAGCTTCACGAGACCGAGGCGGAGGCCTGGCTGGAGCGCGTGTGGGCGCAAAACCGGAAGCTGCTCTTGCTCCAGCAGATGGCGTTGTCCGGTGCGATCGCCGGGCACGTGTTCGTGAAAATCGTCCGAGAGCAGCCGATTCCCCGGCTGGTGCTCCTTGACCCGGCGACCGTGTGGGTGCAGACGCGGCCAGACGACTACGATGCGGTCGAGGTGTTCCGAATCCAGTTCCCGTTCGTCGATCCCGCTGATGGACGGTCGTACGTCTATCGTGAGGTCATCCGCCGGGATGGCGCCGGATGGGCGATTGTGGCACAGCGGTCGCGCACTGGCTCGCACGCATGGGAAACGCTCGCCGAAGAGACCTGGCCCTACCCGTGGCCGCCGATCGCCCACACCCAGAACCTGCCGAACCCGCACGCGTTCTGGGGCGTGAGCGACCTCGAAGAAGACGTGATTCGCCTGAACGACGCGATCAACTTCCTGCTCTCGAATCTCTTGCGGATCGTGCGCTACCACGCTCACCCGCGCACCTGGGGGCGTGGGTTCACTGCGGCGCAGCTCAATGTGGGGATCGATGAGACGATCGTGCTCCCGAGCGAGCATGCCGAACTGCGCAACCTGGAGATGCAGAGCGATCTCGGCAGTTCGATCGCCCTCTACCAGCGCCTACGCGAGGCCTTGCACGAGATCACGCGGATTCCCGAGGTCGCGACGGGGAAAGTCGAAAACCTCGGGAGCCTATCGGGGGTGGCACTGGCGATTCTCTACCAGCCGCTGCTGGAGAAGACGCAGACCAAGCGGCTGACCTATGGCACGTTGCTCGAACAGCTGAACCAGCGCCTGCTGGAGTTCGGTGGGTTCGGGGCAGACCAGCCGGTGACCATCCACTGGCCGCCGCTCCTCCCGAGCGATTTCCGCGCCGATGCCGAGACCGGGCTGGTGCTCCAGCAGCTGGGCGTCTCCCAGGACACGATCCTGCAGCGTCTGGGATTCGACCCTGAGATCGAGCGGCAGAAGCGTGAGTATTCGAGTGCCGACGTGGCCGAACGACTGCTCGAAGCGTTCGACCATGGGCACTGAAGGGGGAGAGACGATGCTCGTTGTGGGTGCGCTCCCGCGGATCTCGCCCGGCCGGTTCGCCACCCTGCTCGCTGACGCAGGTTCACCAGCAGCGGGTGAGGCACTTGCCTGCTGGCAGGCCGTTGCCCGTGAGGGGGTCGATCCCCTCTTCGCCTTGGCGGTGTTCCACCACGAGTCGAAACTGGGCACGGTCGGCGTGGTCGCCCAGTTCGATCTCCGCAACCCCGGCGCGACGCGTACGAGCCGCACGGGCGCTGGTGAGCCGGTCGAGGTGCCGAGCCGTGGCCAGTTCGTCCGGTACCCCAACTGGACCGAAGGGTTCCGGGACCTGGCCCGCCGGCTGGTCGATCCGGGCTACGTCTACCGACAGCGAGGGGCAGATACGGTCGAGGCCATCATCCCGCTCTGGGCACCCGTCTCGGACGGGAATGCGCCTGGGAGTTACATCCGTGCCGTTCTGGACTTCATGCAGCGACATGCCGAGGAGCCGGTACCCGGGGTACCGCTGGAGATCGCGCTCGTTCCCCGTGGTGCGGCCAACCGGCCCGGATACCCGCTGCGCGTGGCCTGGGTGACCGTCCACGAGACGGCGAACGAGAACCCAGGAGCGGATGCCCGCGCTCACCAGCGTTTCGTGCACAGTGGGGGCGGCCCCGAGGGGGTGAGCTTCCACTTCGTGGTCGACGACCAGCGCATCGTGCAGCTCCTCCCCACCACCGAGAACGGCTGGCACGCCGGTGACGGCGCCCAGGGTCCGGGCAACCGCACCAGCGTGGCGCTCGAACTCTGCGTGAACCGTGATGGGGACTGGGAGCGCACCCAGGAGCACGGCGCGCGCCTGGTGGTGGCACTCTGCCGGGCCTTCGGGCTCACGCCGGAGCAGGTCGTGCCACACCAGCACTGGAGCGGGAAGCAGTGCCCGCGGAGACTCCTCGCGCAGGGGTTCGAGGGATTCCGTGCGCGCGTCCGCCAGCGCCTCTCTGCGCCGGCGGGAGAGGTCATCGAGATCGGCCCATTCAAGCGGCGACTCGGGCACGGGTTTCTGTCGCTGTGGCGGCGGCTCGAAAACAACGACCCGACCCTGCCGCTGCGGATACTCGGCTGGCCCTTGAGCGACGAGTTCGGGTACGGGGCAGCGACGTACCAGGTCTTCGAGCGTGCCGTCCTGAAATACGCGCCGAACGAGCCGGAGCCATGGCGCGTGCACGTGGCACCGCTCGATGAAGGCGCCCAGGTAGCCCGCTGGGCACGGGAGCGGGGGCTCACGGCGTGACGATCACCGAGCACGTCGAACGGGTCCAGAACGAGATCCGGGAACTCGACGCACGGGTGCTCAAGGACGTCATCGCAGCGTACGAGGCACCGTACCGCACGCTGCAGGAGCAGTACGAGCGCCTAGCGGCCGAGATCGAGGCGGCGCGGGCTGCCGGAGTCGAGGTCTCCCCCTCGTGGCTCTACCGGCAGGAGCGGTACCAGGCACTGTTGGCAGCGATCGAAAACGAGGTACGCATCTATAGCGACGCCGTCGCCGGTCGCCTCTCGGCGGCCCAGGTCGAGGCGATACGCCTGGCAGCCGAGCACGTACAGGCAGCGGTGGCACAACAGCGGCCTGGGCTGGTGCTCTCGTTCGCCAGCCTGAACCGGCTGGCCACCGAGGCGGCCATCGCGGCGACGCAGCCAGACTCGCCGGTTGGCCAGCTCCTGGCCAGCCTGGCGCCGGCGGCGGTGAACGAGGCCCGGGCCGCGCTCGTGACCGGCGTGGCGCTCGGCTGGAATCCACGCCGCACTCGGAAATTGCTCCAGCAGGCGCTCGGTGTCCCGCTCGCCCGAGCACTCCGCATCGCCCGCACTGAGACGATGCGGGCGTACCGCCACGCGCACCACGAGTTGTTCCGCGAGAACGCCGACATCGTGAAAGGCTGGCGCTGGCTGGCGGCGAAAAATACCCGAACCTGCGCTGGGTGCCTGATGATGGACGGGCGAGAGTTCCCCATCGACCGGGTGCTCAACGATCACCCGAACGGGCGGTGCACGCTCGTGCCGGTGACGAGGAGCTGGAAAGAACTCGGCCTGGAACGACCGCGTGAGACCAGTGCCGAGGCGCAGCAGTGGGAGACGGGCGAGCAGTGGCTACGCAAGCAGCCGTATGACGTGCGCCTGCGCGTGCTCCGGAGCGAGACGCTCGTCGAGGCGTATCGCGCGCGGCTCGTGCGCCGCGAAAACCTGTACCGCGTCGTCGATCACCCCGTGTGGGGGAAATCGGTCGTTGCCAACACCGTGCGCGGCGCACTCTCGATCGATTACGAGCGCGCACGGCAGATGGCGCAAGAGGCGCGCGCCCGGCGCTTGCGCGACCCAGACTGGTTCCGAGCGCGCGATATGGCGGACCGAATCGCAGGGGCGTTGGCGCAGGTCTGGCGCGATCCGCTGGAGGTACGCGCCTGGCGCGGGCGGTTCGACGTTCGCGAGGGCGAGGGATGGCTCGGGCTGTACGACCACCGCAACGGCACCGTGGTCATCTCCCGTCGCGTGGTGAACGACGAGCCGGTGCTGTTCGCGACGACCCTCCACGAGCTGATGCACGTCCTGAGCGAGGGCGTCGGCGAGTCCTACTCCCAGTACAAGGGGATCGAGGAGGGCATGGCCGAGCAGATGCAGCGAATTCTCCGCCCTCGTGTGCTGCGCGCGCTCGGGCTGCCCGCCGAGTGGGACGACATCGCGAAGCGGCACGAGGCCGACCATCCCTACAACCTCTACATCTACGAGCTGGACAAGATCCGGAGCGCGCTTAACATGGACTGGGAGCCGTTCCTGAACCTCTTGTACGACTACAAGCTCAGTGCCAGGGAGTTCGTGATCCGCCGCGAGTTCGATCGCGTCTATGCGAACGCGAGTGAGCGCACGAGAGATCGCGTCTGGAAGAACATCGACATGTCGCTCTTCCTACTGAAGATGGGATTCGCTGGATGAGCGTTCGGGGCGAACTGATCAAGCAGATCCTCACCGCCCGCACGCCGGACGAGATCCGGGCAGCGTACCAGGCTGCGCTGCGCTATCTACGGGTGCGAGACGATTACGGGGTGCGTGCGGCGCTTGAGTCGCTGGTGATGCTCGCGATCGCAGAGGGGGTTGACCTCACGCCCGAACACGGCTAAAATGCTCGTAGAGCGCGGCTACGCTGCCGCCGGAACGGCCGAAACGGCCTTCCGGCGGCTTTTTTGTGTGCTGCGGGGGAGCCATGGCGGAGATCTCGAACCGGGCCTGGAGCAGCATCTCGGAGTCCGACTACGAGGACGCGGTCGATTTCTGCGAGGCATCGCTGATCAACCTCAACCAAGGCCCGCGACGTGAATGGACGAAGGCGAACTGCAAGCTCCCGGTCTACGAGCCGCGCAGCATGGGGCGGCGGCTGAACCGGAACGCGGTGCACGCTGCGGCGGCAGTGCTGGCAGGAGCCCGTGGGGGTGTCGATGCGCCGCCGGATGCCAAGCGCCAGGCTGCCCGCAAGCTGATCCGTCTCTACCGAGAACTCGACGAAGAGCCGCCGGAATCGCTGAAGCGATTGGCAGGTGTGTGATGGCTGACGAGCAGGTGCAGGGACAGGTGCCCGACGCTGGTTCGGCCCCGGAGGCCGAGCGACCACAGCCTGTGGCCGCGCAGGCTGGCTCAGAGGCTGCCCAGGAGGCAGAGGACGAGCAGTTCGATGCGGCATACGTGCGGAAGCTGCGCGCGGAGGCGGCGGAGTACCGCAAGCGCTTGCGTGAACTGGAGAAGGTCGTCCGCGAGGCGGAGGAATCGAAGCTCGGCGAGGTCGAGCGGCTGCAGCGGAGGCTGGCCGAGCTGGAACGGGCACAGCTCGAATGGGAGCGCGAGCGGCAGGAGCGCACGCTGCGCTACGAGGTGATGCTGGCGGCGCAACGGCACGGGATCGTCGATCCCGAAGCGGCGTATCGCCTGCTCGATCTCTCGCGGGTCGAGTTCGACGACGAGGGACGCCCAGCCAACCTGGACAAGGTGCTCCGGGCGCTCGTGGCCGAACGCCCGTGGCTCGCAGGCCGTCCTGCAGTCTCCCCGACCAATCCTGGACGGGCTGGGGTGCCTGGCATCGAAGACGCCGTGCGAGCGGGTGACCCGAGCCTCATCAACCAGGCGTTCGACGCCATTCTCCGCGCGCGCCGGAAGTGATGGAGGCGTAACCGATGGCTGGACCGGGTACACCGCTGTTGAGCGAGCCGACTGTCTGGAGCGCCCGGCTACTGGCGCACCTGGACAAGACCTACGTCTACGTCGCTGCACTCACCAACCGGAACTACGAGGGTGAGGCGCGGGCTGGCGGCACGGTCAAGGCGTTCTACGTCTCGGACGTGACGGTGAGCGACTACACCGGGGGCTGGTCGGACAGTGACTGGGCGGCCCTCTCGGACAACGAGGTAACCATCCAGATCGACCAGGCCAAGAAGATCCTGGTCAAGGTGCCGGATGTCCGCGACCAGTTCTCCGTGATCGACCTCATCGACCAGGCGACGCAGCGCATGGCGGTCGCCATCGGCGACGCGATCGACCAGTACGTGGCCTCGAAGTACGCCGAGGTGGCGAGCGCCAACCAGTACGGCGACGACACCACGCCGGTCACCGTGGGGCTGGGCAACGGCGAGACGCGGCCGACCGTGGCGCTGGTGCGGCTCCGCGAGGTGCTGGCCGAAGCGCGGGCACCGATGACCAACCCGCGTGTGGTGGTGCCGGTCTGGTTCGCCACCATGCTGAGCCTGGAGCTGGGCAGCCGGGCGACGCAGCTCGGTGACCGGGCGACGCAAGAGGGCATGGTGGCACCGGGGTTCCTGGGGACGTTTGAGGGGCTGCAGGTGTACGTGTCGCCGAACGTCCCAAACACGACCGGCACGAAGTACAAGGTGCTCGCCGGTGACCCCATGATCACCTTCGCGTCGGCGATCGAGAAGGTCGAGACGACCCGCTTGCCGAACGACTTCGCGACCGGCGTCAAGGCCCTGTACGTGTACGGCGCGAAGCTCCCCCGCGGGCAGTACCTCGCGCTCGGCACGTTCAACCGCGGTAGCTACGCGTAGGAGTGAGCGATGGCCTGGTTCCGGCATCCGGTGAGCGGTCAGGAGTTCGAGGCAGTCGGGGTGTGGGAGGAGCTGGCGCGGCGGAACGGCTGTGTCGAGATTCCTCCCCCGCCAGCCGTGAGCAGCGAGGGAGACGAGCGTGCGCCCGACGATGGCAGCGATCGTGGCCAGAATCCGCGACCTCGTGGGCGACAGCGGGCCTGACCCGGTCTGGTCGGACGATGAGATCGAGCGGTTCGCCGACGCGGTGGCGATCGTCGGGGCTCAGGTGCAGCTCGACCCCGTGGGCCCGCTTCCGACCACGACCTGGCGCACCCTGGTCGCGCCCTGGGAGCTGGGTGCACGGCTCTACGACGCGGCAGGAAACCAGCTCGCGGTTGCGACCGATCGAGGGACGAGCGGAGTATGGGAGACAGCTGCAGCGATCCGTGGCCCAGTCTGGGTGCTCGGGAACCTGATCGACGTCTACCTTGCTGCAGCGAGCCTCCTCGACGCCTGGGCAGCGCGAGAAAAGGCGTCGTACGACGTCGAGGTAGCGGGTGATACCCGCCTCTCTCGCTCGCAGAAGGTGTCTCATCTCCTGGAACTCGCCGCGCGGTACCGGAGCCAGGCCTGGCCGCGCGTGAGCGCAGCTGGGCGGACCGATCTCGAAGGTGTCGTGCCGTGGTGATCGACGCACGCGAGCACGCAGCGATCGCCGCCGAACTCGTGCGGCTTTTCGCGCACACCGTCATCGTCGAGCGAGTCACGCGTACGGTCGGCGACTACGGCGAGCCACAGGAGACCTGGGTGACGGTCGCGACGGTGCCGGCACACGTGCAGGTGCGGGGGCCAGCTCGAACGCCGGACGAACTGGCGTTCTTCGCCCAGTCGATCCGCGTCATCGTGCCGGGCACAGCGGACGTTCGCCCGGGCGACCGGGTCACGTTCGGCGGGCGCTCGTACGTGGCGCGCAGTGTGAGCGAGGCGGCATACGGGCTCGCGCGCGTCATCGAGGGTGAAGGGATATGAGAGTGACGAGGGACAGTCTGTGGGAATTTGCCGCCAAGGCAGTGGTCGCGGTGCCCCTAGCGCTGTGGGCAGCAGTGCCGGCCCTGGTCAAAGCGCTCGTGGTGCTCATGGCGCTGGACATCCTCGCCGGGTTCCTGAGCGCCGCCGTGGCCGGGCGGGCGAACTCCGGTGCCATGTGGAAGGGGCTCCTCAAAAAGGCGCTCGTTCTCCTCGTAATCAGCACGACCCATGTCATTGAGCCAACGCTGGGGCTACCGGTCTCCTCAGCCGTCGCCGCCTTCTATGTGGCGCACGAGGCGCTCTCGATCACGGAACACGCGATCGCAGCCGGCGTGCCGGTACCTGACGCCGTGCGGCGTGCACTCCAGGGGAAGGTGCCAGGTGATCAAGGTCAAGGTGAATCTGCTCGATAACAAGGTGCCCAAGGTCGCCGAGCAATTGCGCCCGCGAGCCGGGCAGCTGGTGCGCAAGGCGGCAGCGGACATCACGGCGTCGGCCAAGAACCGTGCGCCAGTCGATACGGGCAACCTGCGGAACAGCATCACGTGGCAGCGTGCTGGGGAACTCACGGCAATCGTGAACGTCGGCGCGGAGTACGGCATCTACGTCGAGTACGGGACACGGAAGATGCGAGCACAACCCTATCTCGGCCCAGCAGTGGACGAGGTGCTGCCGGAGCTCCGCGCTGCGTTGAGGGAGCTGGTGCGTGTTTGAGGCGCTCGAAATCATGCGCTGGATCGTCACGACCCTGCGCAACGACGCGCAGCTGGCCGGGCTCATTGCCGGCCGGGTGCACCTCGACCAGGTGCCACCAGACAGCCAGCTGCCAGCCATCGTCGTTTCCCAGCATTCGACCAGGGACGTGAACGCGATCGGGGGTGCTCGCGTCGTGACCGTCGTGCAGGTGCTGGTGAAGGTGATCGGGCACCCCACCGGGCTGCCGTCGCTGGCGACCATCGCGGAACGGCTCGATGAGGTGCTCCACGGGGCGAGCGCGGAACTCACGGCTGTGACCGTGCATGGCTGCGTGCGCACCGAGCAGGTGCTTTACCTCGAAGGGGTGGAGACGGGCGGGTACGCCCACGTCGGCGGCATTTACCAGGTCATCGCGCGAGAGCGGAGGTGAGATATGCCACGTGCATCGATCGCCCAGCGAGTCCAGATCGGAGTCGAGACCACGCCGGGTACAGCCGTGCCGGCGAACCGGCTTCTGCAGGCACTCGGCATCGAGAAATCGATCGAGATCGAGTCGGCGCAGTTCAAGCCAGCCGGGTTCAAGTTCCCCACGATCTCGGTCGTGGGTAAAGAATGGACGGAGGCCGAGCTTTCGGGGACGCCGACCTACACCGAGCTGGTGTACCCGCTCGCCTCGATCCTCGGATACCAGGATCCGACCCAGCTCAACCCACCGTCCGGTACGGCCTACGAGTGGATCTTCGAGCCGAAGGCCAACGCGCCGGACACCGTAAAGACGTTCACCGTAGAGCAAGGCGACGGCACGACTAACGAGCGCTTCACGTATGGGCTCGTCACCGAGTTCGGGATGAACATCTCGCGAGAGGAGATCGAGATCGAGGGCACCATGCTCGGCAAGCGCATCGAGCGCGTGTCGAGCCTGACCGCGAACCCGACCGCCATCCGCCTGGAGCCGATCCTCCCCACCCAGATCTCGGTCTACCTCGATACCAGCCACACCGCGCTCGGGACGACCAAGATCCGCCCGATCTCGATCGAGTGGAGCATCAGTGACCGCTTCTCGCCGCTGTGGGTGCTCGACTCGGACATCGACTCGTTCGCTGCGGTGAACGAGGCCGAGCCGGATACGGAGCTCAACCTGCTCATCGAGGCGGACAACGCCGGGATGACGCTCCTGGACACGATGCGTCAGGGCGCGAAGGCGTTCCTCCGCATCAAGGCACTCGGGCCGACGATCGAGGGGGCGACGAAGTACGAGTTCACCATGGACGCCTGCATCGTGGTCAGCGACTCGGCGGAATTTTCCGACGAGGACGGCACCTATGCGATCCAGTGGGCGTGCAGCTTCGCCTATGACCAGGCCTGGGGCAAGGTGCTGAGCATCAAGCTCGTCAACGACGTGAGCGGACTGTGACGCAGATCGAGGTGGACGATGGCTGATTTGCGCAAGATTCTCGGCGGCGAGCGCAAGGTGACGATCGAGATCGAGGGAGAAACGATCACGGTCCAGTACGTGCCAGGCCGGCATACGACTGAGCAACTCATTGCGCTTGAGCAGGCCGAAGCGGAAGGAAAGCTGGCAAAGCTCGCGCCGCTGTATGCGGAGTTCCTGGAGTCGGTCATCGTTGACTGGGATCTCTACGACGGGAAGACGAAGTATCCGCATACGGCGGCGGCGCTACTGAAGCTGCCACTCAGCGTGCTCGCGGAGATTATCGGGGCGATCTCGCGTGACCTCGCGGGAAACTCCGGGCGGAGTCCCGCCAGCTCGAACGATGGCTCGTGACGGAGGGTGCCGTGGGGGAACCACCAGCCTGGTACCGCGTGATCCGGGCGGCGCGCTACCTCGGAGTCGAGCCATGGGCGCTCCTGGAGCGCGAGGCCGCGTGGTTCACCTGGGCGCTCGCCGCTGAGGCTGCCGAGGCCAAGGCCGAGCGGGCGCGGGCAGAACGGGCTGGGAGAGGGCGGCGATGGCAGAGAAGGTGAGTCGGCTTCAAGTCATCGTCGACGCCGAGACGGCGGGAGCCGAGAGTGGTCTCCGCCGGGTCGCAAGCGCGATCCAGGGGCTCGTGGGGCTCGGGGGCAAAGTCGGCGGTGCACTCGCTGCGCCGTTCCAGGGTCTGGCCGACGTGCTCGGGAAGATCGGTCTGGCGTCGATGGGCGTGCAGGCCCTGGTCGGCTCGGTGCAGGGACTGGGGCAGACCCTGCTCGGCACGAACATTGAGTTCGAGAACACGAAGGCAGCGCTCGCCGCGTTCACCGGCTCGGGCGAAGAGGCAGCCAAGTTGCTCGCGGTCATCCGCGACGAAGCAGCGAAGACGCCCTTCGCGTTCAAGGACATGGCGCAGGCCGTCACCATGCTCGTGCCAGCGGCCAAAGCAGCCGGCATGGACATCATGGAGCTGGTGAAGCGCGCAGAACTCCTTGCCGCACTCAACCCAGCTGAGGGTCTGACCGGTGCAGCGTTCGCCCTCCGCGAGGCCCTCTCGGGCGATTTCGTCTCCCTGGTCGAGCGGTTCAACCTCCCGCGCCAGTACATCAATCAGCTCAAGGAAGAGGGCGTTCCGGCGATCGAAATCGTCGATCGCGTGCTCAAGCAGATGGGCGTTTCGACCGATCTCGTGTCGAACCTGGCCCAGACCGCGTCCGGGCGCTGGTCCACCTTCGTCGATACCCTCGAAATGCTCAAAGCCACCGCCATGGAGGCGTTCTTCCAGAAACTGAGCGGTGCGTTCGGGGGCTTCGTCGAGTGGCTGTCCGCGAACCAGCCGAGACTGGAGGCGTTCGCAGCGGCGTTCGGCGAGAAACTCGCCGGTGCATTCGAGCGACTGCTCGGCAGCGTCCAGTCGGCTATCCCCGCGATTCGCGCAGCGGTCGGCGAGTTCCTCGCGGGGTTCCAGGGAGCCCAGGTCGATAGCTTCATCGGCCGCATTGGCGCTGCGCTGGGATCGTTCGTTGGGTTTCTGACCGGCACGGTCGTCCCAGCCGTGGCTCAGGCCATGACTCAGTTTTGGGCTGGGTTCAAGAGTGGGGAGGGGGAGGGGTTCTTCGCGCGTCTCGGCGCAGCGGCGGCAGGGTTCCTCGGCTGGCTCACGGGCACCTTCATCCCGCAGGTCACGACGGCGATCGAGCAGTTCAAGGCCGGCCTTCGAGGCGAGAGCGACGGCTCGTTTTTCGGGAATCTCGGCCAGGGAGTCGCGAATCTCAGTGCCATGATCCAGCAGGCGTTGCCGGCGCTCCAGTCGGTCGGAAACTTCATCACCGGCACGCTTATCCCGGCCATCGAGCGACTCGGCGGCGCAGCGCAGGGGCCGCTCGGACAGTTCGTCGGTGCGATATCGGCGAACCTCCCGACCATCGAGCGACTCGGCGGCGCAGCGCAGGGGCCGCTCGGACAGTTCGTCGGTGCGATATCGGCGAACCTCCCGACCATCATCCCGATGCTCGGAGCCGCAGCCGCGGCGTTCGCTGGCCTCCAGATGGCGGTCAATGCACTCGGGACCGCAGTCGGACCAGTGATGATGCTGGTCTCCACGCTGCGCATGATCGGTGGGGTCGGGCCGATGATCAGCATGGTCGTCGGGCTGCTCGGGGGCCCGCTCACCATTGCGATCGCTGGCATCGCTGCTGCGGTCGGCGTAGCGGCAGTCGCCTGGACGCAGAACTGGGGGAATATCCAGCAGCACACCCAGACCGCGATCCAGGGGATCGCGGGCACGCTCAGCACCATCGGCTCGACGATCCAGAGTGCACTCAGCTCGGTGGCGCAGGCGGCCCAACCGGTCGTCAGCGCCATCGGTGGTCTGGCACAGCAGCTGTTCCAGGACTGGGCGCAGTGGCTGAACCAGATCGCGCCGACGGCCCAGCAGGCTTTCCAGAACGTGGTGAGCTTCGTGAGCACCATCGGCGGTGCCATCATGTCGGCGCTCAGCGCGGTCGCCAGCGCGATCATGGCGTTCGTCAATGCGAACCGCGAGGGTCTCGTGCAGATCATCCAGGGCGCCTGGCAGGTCATTTCCAGCCTCATCACCGGCGTCAGTGAGATGATCCAGGGGGTGCTCACCGTGATCATCTCGCTCCTCGCCGGCGACTGGCGGCAGGCGTGGGAAGGCGCGAAGCAGGTCGTGCAGGCGTTCTCGACGATGGTGCAGGGCATCCTGCAGGGCGCACTCAACATCATCCTCGGCATCCTGCGCGTACTCGTGAACACCGCGTACCAGATCCTGAGCGAGGGGTGGGAGCGAGCGCGGTTGGCGGTCGCGATTGCATGGGACGCGATCAAGGAGAAGATCGGCGAGGTCAAGGATCGCGTCATCGAGATCGTCCGCGAGATGGTCGAGAAGGTCGTGCAAAAGGCGCAGGAGCTCGTCGACAAGTTCCGCGAGATCGGCAGCAACATCATCGAGGCCATCGTCGGCGCGATTCGCTCGGGCATCTCGAAGGTGATCGGTGTCGTCTCCGATCTCGCCCAGTCAGCGATCGATGCCGCGAAGGGCGTGCTCGGGATCAAGTCGCCGAGCCGCGTGTTCGGTGAGATCGGTTCGGACATGGTGGAGGGTCTCACCGGTGCGCTCGAGTCTGGGAAACCGAGCGTCGAGCAAGCGATCCGGGCGGTCGTTACGCCACCGCAGTCGCTCCTGAGCGAGAGCAGGCTGCGCTTTACGCAGCTCGGCGAGGTCGCCGTCCAAGGCATCGTGTGGGGGTTCAACCAAGAGGGGGAATACGTCCTCCAAGACATCAGCGACCGGATTCGCCGCGGCCGCGAGATGCTGGCGGACGTTTTCGAGCCGGCGATTATGTCCGGGCGCTGGCCGACACCGGACAGCTTCGGTCAGCCGGCCGAGGCCACGACACCGCAGCCACAGAATCCGTTCGGGCCGCAGTTCTTAGAGCAAGCCCGGGCCGGGCTTGAGCAGACACGAGCGCTCATTCAAGAGCTTTCGCCACAGGTATTCGCGGCGTTGAAGGAGCAATTCTCGGGTGTGACAACTGAGGCGGCGCAGCTCGGGCCGAACATGGGCACTGCACTGACTCAGGGGCTGATTGCTGCACAAGAGCAAATCGCAGCGACCGCGAGCCAATTCCGGGAACAGGCGCTCGCTCCGCTCGATGTGAGTGCCATGGCGCAGAATCTCATGGCCACTCTCATCACGCTATCGCAGCAGCTGCCCCCACTCATAGAGCCGATTCGCAACGCTCTCTCGGCGCTCGATATACGAGACCGCGCTCAGCAAATGGTCGCATCTCTGCAAAGCCTGGCGATGGCCGTGATAAGCACACTAACGCAGGTCAATTCGGCGATCAACTCGTTCGATATCCGTGCAGCGCTGAATAACGTGCTGAATGCCCTCAACGAGTTCGGGATACTCGTCTCTACGGGGTTCCTGGAAGCGCTGCGGAAGGCCCTGCGGTCCATACAACAAGGATGGCAGGAGATTATCGAAGATACACAGAGGTCGCTCGAAATACTCGTGGAAGCTGTCCAACGTGCTGCAGATGCTATCGTGCGTATCATACGCGATATGGTACGAACAGTGCGCGAGCTGATCGGGCAAATGAACAATGATTTAAAGCAAATCGGCTATGCCCTCGTCCAAGGCGTCGTGGATGCGCTCCGCGATGCACAGGGCGAGATGGTGGAAGCGATCGTGCAAGTCCTAAAGCAAGGGATAACGGTCGCGAAGGCGATGCTCGGGATTTCGTCCCCCTCGCGCGTGTTCTACGAAATCGGAGAACAGATGATGGCCGGGCTGGCGCTCGGGGTTGAAAACGGTGCGGAGCGCGCGATCAGGTCGCTCGCCGCGGCGGTCGATCGGATGTCGGACGTGCTCGACGGCTGGAACCCGGAAGTGCAGGTTGCGGTGACCGGACAGCCCGGCGAGACACGGCGTGGCCTGCCCGCCGAGTGGTTCATGCCGTACTAGGAGCAGGGGCGATGGAGATTTACCTCGGGCCATACGAGGGTGCGCATGCCGAGAACCTCAATCTCAACGACCCGCCGCTCGTGCAGGTACCGCGTGACAGCATCCACGTGCGGGCACCGGAGTGGTCGCAGCAGCGCCGGCGCATCGAGTTCGACGTGGTGCTCAACGGAACGCATGATGCGATCTGGAACGTGCTCCAGAAACTGGAACGGCTCGCACGCTGGAGTGAGGAGCGGGCCGACGCGGCGGCGCAGCGACTGCCGCTGGTGTTTTCGGTCAACGCTGGCGGGCGCTGGGTGTACTGGGACGTGCGTGATGTCGAGACCTCGTACGAGGAATGGTTCCCGGACGTCGGGTTCGCCAGGTGCCGTGTGCAACTGCTTGCTTTTCCACTCGCCAGAGGGCCACAGCAGCAGGCGCTCGTCGCGACGTCCGTCAACGCCGTGCACGAACTGGCCGTGACCAACGTGCCAGGGGATGCTCCAGCTTTGGCCCTCGTCACGTTCCAGGACACCTCGACCAGCGGTGAGGTGGTGCGCCGGCTGCGCATCGGCCGGGCGCTCCCTGGTCTGGCTGGTCAGCTCGTGCACGATGCAGTCGCGGCATCGGGCGCGACGACGGTCTCGGACAGCACGGCGTACGGAGGTTCGCACGCGCGACGCACGCTCGGTACATCGTGGACGGCGATAGCGACCGTCACTCCTGGGACGCCGGCACCAGCCGGCACGTTCGATATCTGGGTGCGGGCGCGCGACCAGTCAGGGGCCCTCGCGACACCGGAGAACCTGACTGCGACGCCGAATCCGACCGGCATGGTGCGCCAGTTCGCGACCGGGAACTTTGCTGCGAACCAGGCGCTCACCGTCACGTTCAACGACCTGCCGCTCATCGGCTCGACGATCATCGGTGTGTTCCGCTGCACGGGTGCGTCGGGGCCGGAGCCGGGCGGAGTAGCAGACTGGACACTCGCGCACTCCGACACGACCAGCACCGGGCACCTCTATATCTACTTCGTCGAGGTGACGCCGCAGACGCAAAAAAAGAGCTGGACGTTCTCGCTCCGGAACATGAGCCTGACGGGGAACGTGACGCTGATCGAAGTCACCTCGCGTTTGAGTTCTCCGATCGGCGCACGCCAGGCGTACTCGCAGACGGGGACGACAGGGAATACGCCCTCGCCGAGTCAGAACCAGCGACAAGTGCACGAGTTCTACCTCGCGACGATGTTTCTCGCGTCGGGCAACGCGACGATATACCTGAACTCGAACGGACCGTTCACACTCGTCACCTACAACCAGCCCTCGACGACCGGCATGATCCGCATTGACACGTTCACGAAAACCGCATCCCAAGCAAGCGTGAATAACGCGTACTGGTGGAGCGCGACCATGAGCACGACGTACAACTTCGCGATCAACCAGGTGCAGTGGCTGGCCAGTCCCCCAAATGTCGCTGGCAACATTCCCCCACAGACCTTACTTTTCTCGGTCGTCGCCAAGAACGCATCGGGAGCGAGCGCGCCGAGCGCGGTGGTGGCAGCGACGCTCGAAACAGGTGGTGCGGTCGCGCTCAGCTGGAGCGCGGTGCCTGGGGCGACGAGCTACGACGTCTACTATTTCTCGGAGCGGACGGGTGAGTGGCGGGTGGTCAACACGACCGCGACGAGCTACGTGCTGACGTCGGACACAGCTGGCACGTCGGTCGGGCAGTTTTTTGCCGCCGGCGGCACCGAGCTCCGGGCCGTTGCGCTCGTCGGACAAGCCGATGCCGTCGCAGGGCCGAGCGCGCTCATGCCGGGCGCGGGATGGCGGTGGGTGCATCTCGGGACCCTTCCGCTCCCGCCGCAACAGCGCGGTGTCGCATCGCTCTCGCCGTGGTCGCTCCGCATCGAAGGGCGCTCCGCGTCGAGCGTGACGCTCGACATCGATTGCGTGGTACTGCTCGACCACCTCGGGGCACAGGTGGAGGTTGAGGTGGCAACGACACCACCCAGCGGGGCGACGTGGGTCATCGAGCCGGCGCTCTATGACCGCTCGATGGCCGTGGTCAAGAGCGGGAGCGCGGTCGTCAGTGCTGCCCAATCCGTTGGGTTGCTCACGCTTGAACCTGGAGAAAACCGGCTCGTCGTCATGCTGGAATCCAGCTCCGGCGTGCCGGCGATCACGAATCCGACGGGCACCATCGCGATCGACGTTGTCCCGCGGTACGCAGCGCTCCACCGGGGGGCGTGATGGCGAAGCTGTTCCTGCGGATGTACACCCCACTACCCAGGCGCGAACCGATCGTCTCGTTCCCGCTCGAACTCGAAGCTGAGCGGGTGGAGTTCACGACGGCCAAGAATGCCGGGTTCGCGACGCTGAAGGTGACCTTCGCGAGCGAGCAGGCGCGCCGGCGCGCCTACGAGGCGAACGGGCTGACACGGGCGATCGCTGGAGTGAAGGGCCGGGAGCATATCGAGCTGTGGGCCGGGAGAGTCGTCTGGGAAGGGCAGCTTACGGTCGTGGAGCGCACGAATGGCCAGCCACGCTCCCTCGACGCCGAGGGGTACGCGGTGGCGCTGCAGGAGCGTCTCTACCGACCTGGGAAGGCGAACCCGGCGCAGTTGCCGGCGCGCGAGATCATCCTGGCGGCTGCTCGTACCGTGCCGTTTATCGTCTTACACCCGAACGACATCCCCGGGCCGACGGCAACCTACCCGGTGAAGGATTTCCACGAGCTACCGGTGCGGGACGTGGTCGAGAAACTCGTGCAGGCAGGCGACGGGGACGGCGTGGCGTGGTCGTACTACGTCTGGGAGGGGCCGAGGCTCGTCACAGTGCGCCATGAGGAGCCTGGGCAGCCGGACTACGTCGCGACGCGCTACGAGGAGCGGGTGACGTTCACGCCGATGTTGACGAGGGTCACGGTCCAGTACCAGCTGAAAGACGAGACTGGGAACCAGGCATCCATGCGCACTCCGCAGCTAGTAAACACGGCGTTGGAATCGGATGTCGGGAGGCAGATCGAGCGGATCGTCGAGGCAGGAACAGTCACAGGGCTGACGGCGTCTCGATATGCTGCCTACTTGCTCGGCCACTATGCCGGGCCGGTCTATGCGGCGAAAGTGGGGAAGAACGGCTTACACGGTTTCGGCGGGCGCCCGGTGGTACCGTGGCTCGTTCGGGCCGGGCAATGGGTGCAGGCCGGCGAGGAGATGTACGTCATCGCCCGCACTCAGTTTCGAGATGGAGAACTCGAAGTGGAGCTCGGATCACCGTGGCCGAGCGAGGCGGAACTGTTCCGCAACCTCGTGTCGGCGGTGAACCGGCTGCAACGCCGCCAGCTCCCACTGAGTGGTGGACGATGGTGAGTCATCGTCGGAAAGACGGTAGCCCGGAGCAGGTGCTCGGGCGTTTGTGGCGTGAGGTCGTGAGCGATGCGTTCCCGTCGTGCGTCCTGTAGCCAATTCTGTAGCCAATGGAACCAGCAGTCGGCCGCAGGCGCAGTACGGCCTCACGCAAAATCCGCGTCAAAAATGATGAATTCGGACGCGCGCGGATGTGGCCACTCTATCAACACCGAACTTTTAATCCGCGGGTTGTGGGTTCGAGTCCCACCCGGCCTACCAGAAAAAACCGCACGACGAC
>FWWL01003004.1_pt1 | contig 32402 bp, 24 predicted proteins | sample 2228331 | NCBI WGS metagenome assembly FWWL01 (sample SAMEA103939775, study PRJEB20133) | metagenome
CCGCACTCGCCGCCGACTTCACATTACCGGACTGGCGCGCACTGATGCAGGCGGTTGGCAGCCTGGGCGAAGTGCTGGAGCACGATTACGACGTGGTGCTAATCGACACCGGCCCCGACATGAAGAAGCGTCCGTATGCACTCGAAGCGGCGCGTAATGGCGGATGGGTCGTCCTGCCGGCGCCGCCGGGGCGCAAGGAGCGCGCGGGGGTCGGGATCGCGCTGCAACAGTTTGCTGCGCACCAGCCCGACCTGACCGATCGCTGTATGCTCATTTTGATGGAACCCGAGCGTGGCGTGACCGTCGGTTTGCGTCAGGTCGCGCCGTTGTTTGCCGAACACTGGCCCAAAGCCCGCATCATCGGCGTCCTGCCGCGCGACCCGCATCTGGTAAGCCTGGCAAACGAAGAGACAGATCGGTATGTTTCGCCGCTGGATGCTGGCAGGTTTCGTCCCTTCTCGCTGGCAGTTCACAACATCGTTGAGGAAATGTGCCACATTGTCGGGCTGCCGCTTCCACAACCGAAACCGGCCGTCAGCCTGTTCCGACGCTGGTTTCCGGGGAAGCCGGCACTGGAGCGTTACACGTTGCACGCTGAAGGTTGAACGTTACACGTTGCGCGTTATATCGCTGAACGAGGAGATGCCATGCACCATCGATCCACAGTTAATCCGTCCATTCCGTCGCTCGCGATTGAAGAAGACGGTGGATTGGCGACGCTTCTTGGCGGTCCGACCGATACTCTGGCGCGCGAAGCGGCGCTGCGCGAAGCTGCGGTTCTCCAGGCTGCGCGTGATGAGCTCCAGCAGGCCTTCAGCGCTGATGGACGGCGATATCTGCTGAACCCGTTTGCGCCTGCTGCCGAGCGCAACGCCGAAGTTATCACCGTGCTGCGTCAGGCGATCGGGCAGCACCGCGCACGCGGCGGCCCGCTGGCGCGCGTCCCGACCGATGATGAAACGCTGCTGGAGATCTTTGCTGCCACCATCGGCTGGGGACCGGCGCAACGGTATCTTGACGATCCGCGCGTCAACGAAGTCAAAATCATCGGGCGGCGCATCCGTGTGCAGGAAAGTGGGAAACCCTTCATTACCGTTGCCGAACAGTTTGCCACCGCCACCGATGTGCGCGACCGCGCCATGCTGCTGGCATCACTCATGGGCGTGCACCTCGACGCGCAGAATCCGCAGGAAACATTGCCCGCCGACCACGGCACACGCATTCACGCAACCATTCCACCGCGCATCCCCGCTGAGGACGGCGCTCTGATCTGCATCCGTCGCGGCCGACGGGTCGCGTGGGATCTGCACGATGTGATGCAGCGCGGCACATGCGACCAGCAGCTCTGTGATCTGCTCCTGTTACTGGCACGAGCGCGCTGTTCGTTTCTGATTGCCGGGCGCACCGGCAGCGGTAAGACGGCGCTGCTCGAATCGCTCGCCAACTCCTGGCCCGGCGATCCGCACGTTCTGACTATCGAAGACCACATGCAGGAGATCCACATCCGGCGCGCCGATCTCTGGACGCGCGAACAGGTAAACACACAACGCGATCCCGACGCCTTTGGGCGCGTTGCGAAAGAAGCGCTGCGCCAGACGCCCGATCTGTTGTGCCCTGGTGAGATTCGTGGCAACGAAGCGGGGGCGGTGCTTGCACTGGTGCTCTCCGATCACCCGGTGATTACCACGCTGCATGCGCGCTCGTGCAGTGAAGCGATTGAACGCTTTGCCAGTTTTGCCGCTATGCCCGGCGCATATATGTACGAAAATCGCCGTACCGATGCTCTACGAGATGCAGCCAGCGGTTTCGATGTGGTGATCAAGGTCGATAACTGGGAAGAACTCGGCCTGCGACTGATCACTGAAATCGCGCTGCTGGACGGCGTTGTTGTGGAAGATGGCATGATCCGTCCGGCGCTGGTTCCGCTGGTAAAGGTCGATATCCGGTCGGACGGGCGGATTGTCTGGCGCTGCAGGGCAACCGTTGGCAGCAGCGGGTTGCTGGAATGGACAGAAGGAGATCAGACGCCAGCATCGCTGCGCGAGAAACTGATACGGGCGCGCGCTCTGGCGCAGGTGCGGCAGAGCGCCACAACGCTCGATGCTGTTGCCGACGCAATCGCCCGTGCGCATACCCATACGCTGGCAGGCGCGCCAGAGCGCGCGCTGGCAGCCTTGCGCAGCGCATGGGTGCAACGCCACGACCCGCGACTGATCGGTGCGGCGCAGGACGTATTGAGCCAGGCGCCGGGCATCTTTGCAGGTGCGATTGAGCAGGCAACCGCCGAAGGTACGGCGTTGCAACGGCTGATTAAGGCGAATCGCTGGCGCGATGCGCGGCTGGCGCTCGATGCGATCATGTCCGATCTTGTGATCGCTGCGCACGCTACTCCACCAGGCGGCTGGGAGACGGTTGAGACACACATTCGCCAGGGTATCGCTGCCGAAACGGCTGCCGAAGAAGCGCGAATCGAAGCGGAACGGGCGCTCGAGCAGGGGCATCCCCGGCTCGCCGTCGATATGCTCGCTCGCTTTGCTCTCTCCAATCTACCGGTAACAATTGCGCTTCCACTCATTCGTGTGCGCGAACGTGCAATGGAGCAACTGGTGCAGGCAGGTCAGGGGTCTGACGCCACACTCGCAACCGTGCGGGCACAGCGTCAGGCGTTGGAGGCGTCCGGCGAAGCGGGCCTTCTGTCGGATTGAAAGGAGGGATTGTCACAATGGACCCGAACGCAATCATTGCACCTGGTACGACACATCCCGAAACCGTGTGGCTGGCAGAAGCGACACCGCTGGCGGCAACCATCGCTGCGATCCTGGCGGTAACGCTCCTGATGCGCAGTCGGTTGGGCGCAGCGCTCGATGCGTATCTCTCACAGCGATTCACCCGTCCCGGCGCCGATCTCCTCGACCCGGCGCTGCGCTGGCATCCTCCGGTGATAAGCGCGTCGCGTCTGCTTGCCATTTGCATCATCGCTGCACTCGCCGTTCTGATTGTTGTAAGCCAGATAGGACCGTTGCTTGTTGCCATCGTTCTGGCGGGGCCGGTGACGGCGCTGTTGATCTGGGTATTGCTCTGGGTTGAAGAACAGCGCTATGCGGCTCGACTCGATAAAGCCCTGCCGGCAAGCGTCGGGCGCCTGGAGGCGCAGTTGCGTGCAGGAAGCGGTTTGCAACCTGCAATTGAGAAGGTCATTGCCGATATGCCCGCGTCACCGCTCAAAGCCGAGTGGTCGTGGTTTCTGGAGCGCCTCGGGCAACCAATCGCTGGCGGGTCACTTGCCACAGCGACAACCGTGTGCGCCGCACTGCGCGCGCAAACGCCATCACGTCGCCATGCCACGTTTCTGGGCCATCTGGAAATCGCTATCGATCAGCCGCATACCTCACTGGTGCAACGTGTCCGCGCGGCGTATGAGTCGATGCAGGCATCCGACCGACGCGCCAGTTTGCTGGCAACCGAACTCGCTCAAATGCGCAATACCGGAATTGCACTCTTCCTGATCAATGTCGGCATCACGCTCTACCTGTTCGTTGTTCAGCACGAGCGGTTTGTGACAGCGTATCGGAGCGATGCCGGCGTTCTTGTGGGAACAGTGCTGGCGCTGGTCGTCGGTGCGCCGCTGATTGGCGGCTACCTGCTGGGACGTACTGAAGACATAACCTACTGATATTACCAGACGAATCGAGGCGTTCCATGATCGACATCTTTGTGGCACCAGGCATCTGGACAGTGTTCGCCAGCATTGCCGGGGTTCTGATCGCCGTGATCGGCGTGGCGCAACTCGAGCAGGCGCGTGCACTGGCAAGCGGATTGCGCACCCTTCCTTCCCGCTGGGGTATGACTGGTCGGTTTGTGCTGGGACACCTCGCAGCATTGCCGCTCGCATCGGCGCTCATCATCCTCATCGCATCTGCCGGGATCGACGGTATGCCGCGCCTGCTCCTGGCAACCGTTGCATTCGCCATCTATCTGTATGTCGGTGTCATCATCCCGCGCAGACCGGTTACCGCCAGACAGCAGGAACAGAGGCGTCTGCGACGATTGACCCCTTCGTTCGTTGCGTATGTGCGTGTGGCGCTTGCCGGATACGACCCGCCGCCGTTGCTGCTCGAACGCTACCTGCTGCGCCTCGATGACCGATACGCGCCGATGCAGCGTGTCGTGGCTGATGCGCTGCACCTGGTGCGCGATCACGGCGTGTTGCCCTTCGATGCACTGCGGCGCGTGGCGCGCGACCGGGGATGCTCTGAATTGATCGATGTTGCCGAGGCGCTGGCGCAGGCTGAAGCGGAAGGTTCCGACCCGCAAACAGCGTTGCTGGCGCAGGAAACAACGCTCAATCAGGTGCTCTACGACGAATTTCGCCAGATGATCGAACGACGCAAACTCTATCTGCTTGCGCTTGCAGCTCTGGCGGTCGTCAGCGTGCTGGTGCAGATCATCTTCGTGATTGTGATGGGCAGCAATGTGATGGGTCGGTTTTGAGTCGGAGCGCGGAACGATGACATCTTTTCGCCGCAATCGTTCACGTCGTCGCAGGATGTTGTCGCGGCATGTTGCGCAGCGACAGAGCACGTCATGTCTTCCGGCGATGGGTGACCGAGGGGTGTGGCGGCTGTTCGTCCATCCGTTGGTTGATCGATTGCTGATGGTCATGCTGCGCTGCCCGTATGCGCTCATGATCGTTGCCATTGGCGCTGGCGCAGGGCTGGCGATCTGGCACATTGCTGCCATTCAGTCTGCACCCGATGCCATGTCCAATCTGACGGGCGTTGTCGATATGCATGCGTCTCTGTCGCCGACCCCGACGGTGACGCCGACCAGCGACATTGTACGGTTTCTGGCTGCGTACAACCAGGCAAGCGCACTGGCTGCGGCGCAGGGACATGCGGCGCTGCTCGAACCCTACCTGGCGCCCGACGGACCCGCCTGGCAGGCAGTGGTCGCGGAGTATGCGCGCCGCGCCAGCGCCGGTGAGCGACGCGACGCCACCCTGGTGCGCTGGGGCGTTTTACAGAGCGACATAACATCCGTCGGAGGATGGATCGACACCCAGGAACAGTGGGATGTCGTTATCACCGTCGGCGGGCGCATTGTCAGCAGCAGGCGCGGCGTCTTGACCCGCAACAGGTACTGGTTGCGCCGGGATGCCGATAGCTGGCGGATTATCGATGCAACGACGATCGAGGTGATTCGCTAAGAGTCGTTCTCCAAACCATGTGCCTGCAGTCATTGAAGGGCGCACTGGCGCCGCAGCAGTGCCCTGTCGGTCGAGGAGAGCAATGACGCCCGCCATCCGGTATTGGGACAGGCGCTCAGCGGAGCAGCGACACGTTGCAAACGTCCCGGGAGCATTGCATTATGACATTCCATTCCTGCATCTCACACGGCGATCGGACTCCTGAGTGCGCACAGGACGCCGCAGTAGACACAGGGAGCGCATGCCCGTCACTGAGGACAATACCCGCCGGACTGCACAGATGTTCCTTCTGTGCACTTATACCGGTTATCGTTGATTATACCGCATTGCCATATACGGTTTTAGGCTTTGTGATGCCAGGCGCAGTATTCCAAAATCTAAAATCAAAAATCAAAAATGGTGTTATTTGTCTGGCGCTTCTGGCATTCGTGATATTCCCGCCAGCGCCGGTTCACGCCGATGCGCCTGGTACACGCGGTGATCCGCCGCAGCCGCAGGGTTCGATGCAGCAGACAGGTGCAGCGCCCGCTGACGTTGCACTGTGGCAGGGGATACATCCGCTGGCGCCCTCAGGCATGCCTCTCGATGCGCCTGTACCGCAAACGACATTCGACACCGGGCCGGTGAGTAGCTGGTTGTCGCGCAACCTGAACCCTGGCAACTGGGTGCTCGACGCCGGCATGGGCGTTGTGGCGGGGGTGATCGCCACCTTCGGCGAGACAGCCCAGCGCATCGCAGGAGTGCTTCTTGGTGCGGGAACGTCCGAGTCATCCTGGACGATCATCCCTGCAGGCTGTAGCGACAACGCAGCGACCAACTTCGTCTTCTGCACGCCGCCTGCCCTCACGTACAACCATCCGGCGATGACATCGATCTGGAGCGTCATGCGCGCCGTGGCGCAACTGCTGGTCACGCTCCTTTTCGTCGTGCGGATGAGCCGCCTAGCAGCTGAGGGCCAGCAGAGCCTGGCAACCGAAGGAAAAGGGTTGCTGCTGACCTTTATCGGTGTCTCGTTGTTTATCAATTCAACGCAGGCAACTGTTGCTCTGATCATCGATCTCTTCAACTCCATCAGCGATGCGCTCCTCTCACAGGCTGCATTCGAGATGCCGACGCCGGTCGGTCCCGACCTGAATATCGGTGCGATGCTGATGTACGCTGTATTCTGGCTCGCAATGGTGTGGCTGATCGTCAAAAGCGCCTTTCGTGTGGTGCATCTGATGGTATTGGTCGGTCTTGCACCGCTTGCGGGTGCGCTGCTGATGGATCGCTCGACGTCGCCGCGCTTCTACGGCTGGCTCAACCGCCTCGTCGATCTTCTGTTCGAACAGGTGGCGCTGGCAGCGACGCTGATCGTTGCAGTGGCGCTGGTGTCACCGTTGAAAGGCGGCGTGACCGAGGCGTTTACCGGGCATGTCCTCGGACTGCTCACGCTGCTGGTGACGGTGCTCGGTTCGGAGAAGTTGACCGGTATGGCGCAGTCGGCGACCCGGCATGTGCCGCTGGAGTCGCGGGCGACACGATTTCTGAGGCGCAATGGGACAGACATCGTTGCACCGCGTGTCAGGGAAGCGATGAAGGGCGCCGGAAACGCGGTGAAGGCGTCCCTATCGGTGGCTGGCGATGTTCTGGCGCAACGCGACCGTCGGTTTTATCGATCGGCGCGCGAGGTTATCAAGCCGGGTGAAGATGCTGTCGGGGGACGTTCCGCAACCGCGCCTCGAACGGTCGATGGTCGCGTGCCGTTTCAGATGCCCGCTGCCGACAGCCGCACCCGGCGCAGATACGACCGCCTGAAAGCGCAGATGGTCGCCGGCGATCAACCTGAGCGGGCGCGGCGCGACATCGCAGCGATCCATGCGCTCGGCATGCGCGCTCAGGCGGATGAGATCAGAAAGAGCATCCATCGTGGAACTCCCTCGCAAGATGTTCGTGCGAAGCGGCGGTCCGCCGCTGATCTGGAACGACGCGCCAACCAACAAGAGGCGTTTGCGAAGGGGCGGCTGCACCCGCGACCATCGCCCTGGAATAGCGAACAGCGCCAGCGCCGCCGCGCAATCGCACGTGATGCCCTGCTCGAAGCACAGGCTGAACACCGGATCGAACGTGACGATGCGCGCGCGGCTATCCAGCGCGACGAACGCGAGCTGCGCGCCGCTGCGCCTGAACAGCGCGCTGCGATCATGGCGCGCATCCAGGAACGACAGGCGCGTGTGGCGGAACTAACCCCATCACGCGGCATGACGATCGCTGCAGCCACCCGCGCGCGCGCGGCGGCGCTCATGCGGCAACGCCTGGAAGCGGAAGGTCTGTCCACGCCGCCGCGCGCGCGCCAGCCATGGGTTATGGAAAAACGACCATCACCGCTCTCCCATTCTGTCATCAAGTCGGAACATCACACCCCGGCAATCCAGCCTTCCACGAGTCCGGTCGCCTTGCCACATTCGCAGACCCCGCACCATGCATCCGATGAACAGGAGCGCCGCCGATGAGTGCGAGCGAGCAGCACACTGTTCCATCACCGGCACACGACATTGCGCACAGCGTGGCGCATCTGGCGGTGCGCCGCGCAGCAAAGCGCGCGCTCGCAGCAGGCGGATCGGCAATGCTGAAGATCGGCGCGCTGGCAGGAGGGAAAGTCGTGCTTATCTTGGCACTGATTATTGTTGCGGTTGTGCTGATCTGCGGACTGACACTGGTAATTGCAGGAGCGCTTGGCGCAATCTTTCAACATACGGCGCTTCCCTGGCCCGTGGCGCCGGATGTACAGCCTGATGGAACCTACCGCGCAGGCGGGTGGGCGATTTCCAGTCGATTCGGCTGGCGTATGCATCCTATCACCGGTCAGCCGGAGTTCCACGATGGCATCGATATCGTCAGCCCAACCAGTGTATGCCCATTTGCGTATCGCTGCCTTCTCCCTGCCATGATCGATGGGGTAGTGACATACATCGGATGGGATACGAGTGGCGGACGCCATCCCGACCAGGAAGGCGGCGGGCAGATCGTCGTGGTCGAGAGTAGTCGCGGCGCCTACCAGACGATCTATGCCCACCTGGAACCGTACCGCCTGCACGTGCAACTCCAGGGGCGGATTGTCGATGAGTACGGTCGCTACGACGAGTATGCCGGCTATCAACCGATCGGCGCCGGTGAACTCGTTCCCGACGTTGCCGATGGTTCGATCGCCATCTCGTGTCGGGGTGACATGCCGGTATTCGTGCCGGTGCGTGATGGTGCAACCATTACCTTCCTTTACGACCGACCTGCCGACTGTCAGACCACCGTCACGTGGGGGGAACGTGGGGATGGCTGGCGCGGCTGGATTGCCGACGATCCGCCAGCATATGCGCAGGGACAGGCAACCCTGCGCTGGCAGACGCCACTTACCGGCTCGCGTGACCAGCGCCGTGCTGGTGATGTGGCATTGCGCTTTCGCGCACATCTTGTGCCGCCGCCACCCCCGCCGACCCCGATGCCGGTTACGCCAACACCGGTTGCGAATGCGATGGTCAACAAACCGATCAGGCAGGCGATGCGATCCGATGGCAGGATCGAGAGCAACCAGTCCCCCATGTGCCGGCTGGCGAATGATGGCAGGCGTTGCGTGTGGCGGCTGGCGGATATTCCGGCTGTGCCACACCTGGACGTCTCCTGGAATGGCGGGTATGGCATGGGAAGCCTGGAACGCCCATCTCACACAACATCCTTCGCCGCTGCTCCTGGCGTTCCATCTCTGGGTCCAACGCCGCAGCAGAATGCCGCCTCCTTTCTCTCTGCCAGTATGAGCACCATTGGATCCTACCAGTTGCCCGTCGGCGGACGACGCCGGGTGGTGTTGACCGGCACGAGCAGCGACTGGCCCCTGACCGTCGAAGTCGATGCAGGCGAACATCTGACGGTACTGGACGTAACGCACGTCTCTGGCGGCACGCGATGCTCATCGGCTGTGCGCAATGTGCGCTGTGATGCGGATGGACCGTATGCGTTCTCTGTCGAATTCGTGGTGGAAGTGCGCGCTAGTGCGCCAATGAATAGCATCCAGACCCTGCACGGAACGGTTCGATCGCCGACAGGCGAGACAGCCACAACCCTCAATCTGCTCATCAATCCATATGCAGTCACTCCCGGACCCTGGACTCCACCGACGCCGCTCCCGACAGCGACGCTGGCGCCGTACCCGTTGCCGGCGACTGCACTGGCACCAACGATGCCGCCAGGAGTCATCGTTCCGGAGGTGACACCCGTGGTCGGACCTCCACCAAGACCGGGACAGGGACCGGGGCAGTCGCCGCTGGTGTGCCAGCCACAGGCGCTTGTGCGGTTGCCGGGTGTTGTCAATGCCGCAGGAAACACGGCGAATATGGCGCTAGCGGAAGAAGCAGCGCGCAGTTTCGCTGCTGTGCGCGCCGAGATTATTGCTGCGACCGGCCACGATCCGCTGGCGCGCCTGGCGGACGCGCTGCGTGCGCCCGAGTTTCGCTCGAACAAACCAGGCGTTGCACTGATGTCGTGGCACATAACGGGGCGGGCAATCGATGTGGATACCGGCTTCCCCTGGCGGCGGGTGCGCGATGGGCGGATGTGGCGGCTGTATATCCACGCAACCGATGTGACGGCCATCTTCGAGCGTCATGGCTGGAACCGCATTCCAGATCGCGCAGACTCACAGGAGTGGTGGCACTATGAATATCACCCGAACGGCATCAGCTGGGCAAGCGCCATGCGCGAAGTCTGGCCCCTGTCACGACTGCAGGCGGCGTTTCCGCAGATCAACTGGACCGGCGTTGGTTGCAAGTCGATGCTGCCGGAAGAGAGAACGCCGCTGCCCGGCGATATGCACGAACGCTGCGTGGCGGGCGCCCCCGCGTTTGCACATGCCGTCGAAGCGTTGCCCGGTTGCGGTCCGCCGGTGCGTCTGGGGGATCGGGTGTATCAACTGGAGTCGCCGCTGGGGTTCGTCGGATTGACCGGGCAGACCACCGGACCGCATCTGCACCTGGGAATACGACAGCGCGGATATGCGGGCGATTTTCCGATGATCAACATCTGCACACCAGAGTGGTTGCAGGGTATTCAGCCGTTGCCCGACACCAATTGCTGGACGGATATGGTCGATCCGCTGGCATTTTTGCCGCTGGCGCCGCCGGACAACATTGCTGGATTGCCGGAAGGCGCACCCTACCAGTTGCCGCCGCCAGATTACCCTGGTTCGCTCTACCGCGATCCGCGTCCTGGCGAACCACCGGCCGGGCAGTACTGGTCGCCCGACGCTGATGGAGGAAGGTATGGCGGCGGCAAAGCGGGGCGATCAAAGTCGAGGTGACGACTACACGATATGTGTGCCTGTATCAAACGTTCTTCTCTACAATCTGAAAGGAGCTGGCGCCATGGAATCCATCATCGCTATGATCGGCGTATCAATATCGCACATCCCCGCCGATCTGCTGCATCTCTTCGCCGATCCTCCGAAGTTCGACGGGTTGTTCAAGGCTCTGTTCGACTGGCTGAAAAACATCATTACCGTCGCCGGCGGGTTTTTCCTGCTGATCGACATGGCGAAGCACATCTTTTCATCACCGCGCGACCTGCGCAGCGCAGGAATCGATCTGGCAGTGTTCGTCATTCTGCTGGTCGTCGCCAATCAGTCGTCGAGCATTGTCGCATGGGCGATGGGACTGACCGGATAACCTGGAGAGGAGGAGGTGCATGAGCGATTATTTGAGCGCAGCCGTGCCGCGCAGGTTGCGATTGAGCGCATCGGTGCAGGTTGCCGGGATGCGCCTGCCAGCGCGTTCGTTTCTGATGATCATCGGGATCATGGCAATCGGAGGCATTGCCATTTCGCTTGGCGCCAACATCGAACGCACCATCTGGGTGAGCGGCGTGCTGATCTTTACAGGTCTGGCGATGCTGGAAGGGCGTATCTGGGGGCGTTCGTTGCGCGATGCTGTCGGCATTGTGTGGCGCCACATCAACCGACCGAAGCGTCTGCGCGCCTCCCAACCGCAGGCGATCCTTCCACCGGAAGCGTCATTGATGGCGACGCCGTCGCTGCAACGACCACGCTGGCAACGCAAGGAGGCATCACATGAATGACAACGAATTACGCGCCGCCATCCCACAACGCATCGTGCGCGGCGCCATCCTGCGTTCTGATGGACGTGCCGTTGGACTGGTCGGCGGCGGCGCGCCTGCGTGGGATCTGCGTTCACGCGAAAGCCGGGCACGCCTGGCGGAGATGTATCACCGCATCTTGCTGGCGCAAGACGCGCCCATCGATGTGTATGTCATCGATGGACCTCCAGACCTGGACCGCGAGATAGCCGAACTGTACCATCGTAGCGGTCAGGCGGATCACCCTGCACTGGAGGCTGTTCTCGACGAAGTTGCAGCGTACCTGGAAGCGTGCTCCGGCGCGGCGGTCAACCGCAGCCGACAGACGATCTGGGCAGTCGCCGGTAGCGAACCGTCAGCACTGCCGGTCAGCGCCAGAAACTGGCTCTCGGTGTCGCTCCGAAACGCGAGCGGATCGGTCACGACGCCACGTGACGCAGCGCTGCTGGCGGAAGCGGTTGCACGGGCGCGCCGTCTGGCAGATGCACTGGCATCGCTTGGCGGTTCACCGCCGCCGCGTTTGCTCGAAGCCGAAGAGATTGCACGACTGTGGTTTCGCCTGATCGATCCGGTACGCGCATCACGCTACCTGTTGCAGGGCGTGCTGCTCGAACGGATTCGTCTGGTTGCAGATGCAGGTCAGTAAAGTGAGGCTCTATGTCACTACGAAACGCTCTCTCCAGACCGATTATCGAGCCGGTGCGCCGCCGCACGACCGATGCAGCATTCCTTGCCGGCGCCACGACACTGACGACGCTGCTGGCTCCCGACGGGATCGACCGGCGCTGGAGTCATATGGTGCAGGTGGGCGACTCCTTCATCACCACGCTGGAAGTGCGCGCGTTTCCGCCAGTACTCGCGCTGGCGTGGCTCGATGACCCGGCGCTGGGGTTGGATGGCGCTGGCATCACCGTTCATCAACGCCTGGTTCCCGTTCCCGACGCGCTTGCGCGGCGCTGGCTGGCACGCAGCGAAGACGCCGCGCTTGGCACGCTGGCTGGCGACGCACAGGCAGGCACGCACTTCGATGCAGAGGCGCAGCAGGGCATCGAGGCAGCGGCGACGCTGCGCCACAACCTGACCGCGGGAACCGATCGCCTGTTCCAGATAGCGATAACCATCACAGTTGCAGCAGCAACCCCCGAAGAACTGGCGGCGCGCGTTGACCGGGTGCGACTCGCGGCGGCGCAACAGGGCATCCTGCTTGGTCTGATGCAGTTTCAACAATGGGAAGGGTATCTCGATTCATTACCGCTTGCCCGCCCTCCCGCCGGATTGCTGCACGACGCCAGCGGGCGCGCCGCTGCGATGGGTCTGCCAACGGCTTCGCCAGGATTGACGCGACGTGGCGGGTTGCCAGTTGTCTGGGGAGAGCATCCGCGCAGCGGCGCGCCCGTCGTGTATGACCGCTGGCAGGCAACCAACCCGCATATGCTTATTGTCGCCGAATCAGGGAGCGGGAAAACGTACACGATGGGTGGATTGTTATTGCAGGAACTGGCGCTTGGTGAGGATGCGCTGCTCATTCTCGACCCGAAGCGGCAGGAGTACCGCGCGTTGACGACGGCGCTCGGCGGCGCCTACATTTCGCTTTCGAGCCGCGCCGGGTACCATATCAATCCGCTGGAACTGCCGCCGCTTGCGCCTGAACGCGCCCGTGCCGTCGCTGCGCTGGAAGAAGATCTGCTGGCGCAGCGGATCAGCGTCATTAAGGCGTTGATCACCCGCGAGTTGAAAGCGCAGGGCTCCCATATTGACGCAACCGGCGCAGCTGCGGTTCAGGATGCCATCGTCGCAGCCTATGCCGCGCGCGGCATCAGCAGCGACCCGCGCACATTCACGCAGCCGATGCCTACCTTCAGCGATGTGCAGCAGCATCTGGCGGAGATCGCACCCGACCTGGCGCGAGCGCTGACACTGTTCACGCGCGGCATCATCGGCGATCTGTTCAACCATCCGTCCAATGTGCCCACCGACAACCCGCTGCTGGCGATCGACCTCTGGACATTGCTTCAGAGCAACGATGAAACCCTCTCGCGCCTTTTGCCGGTGATTGTAATGGACTTCTTCGTGACTACTGCGATCAACCGTCCAACCGGGCGACGCAGCCATCTGGTGCTTGACGAAGCGCACGCGCTGCTGCACTCAGAAGTGGGCGCGCGCACCTTGCAGATGATCTTCCGTATCGGGCGAAGTCTTCAGTTCAAAGCAACCGTCATCACCCAGAGCCTCGACGACCTGGATGAGAGTGAACAAACGCGCATATTGCTGGAAAACGCGCGCACCAAACTCATCCTGGGGTTGAACCAGGATTCGGACGCGGTCAATCGGGCAGCTGCCATTCTGCGGCTGAACGAAGAGGAAGCGGCGTATCTGGCGACCTGCCGGATCGAGCGCGGCATCGGCGCAACGGCATTGCTGCTCGCGGATGGCGAACGAACGCCGCTGTTCATTCCACAGTGGCCCGACACAATCCATCGGATTGTGACCGGCGCAGGGAGCGACCGATGATTGTTGCAGGGTATCGGATCAATCTGGACGCACTGCTGGCGCGCATTGTCTACCGCTGGCACTGGAAGATCGCGCTTATCGTGTTTGCCATCGGCATACTGACCGGTATCGCAGGCGGTATTATCCCCCCGTTCTGGCGTGGGCGCGCCGAACTGCGGGTACGGGCTGCACCAGAAGCGCACATCACGGTCGATGGGCGTCCCTGGAATGGCGACATCTACGCAGGAACGCACCTGGTCGCCGCGACTCTGCCGGATGGACGGCGATCCTGGGTGTATCTGACGCTGCGATCAGGGGAAACCGCCTCGCTCGATCTTCCGTCTGGACTGCCGCCGCCACAGGTGCACCGGGTGCCGTCTGCCGCGCCGGGCATGCGTCTTGCATCGATCTGGCGCGCCGGCGACTCGTGGCGTGTGCAGCATATCCTGCCACTCCCTTCGGACGCTGAAGTGAAAGATGCCGAGGGAGACGCTCCTGCAACACAGACGATCGCCTTTGGTGCATCAGGCGTCGAGCGATTGACGACGATTGATGCGTATCGCGGGCGCGCCGATGTCCTGACAGTCGATGGCATGCGCTACGAAGCGATGTATGAGCCTGCCCAGCCGGGCGGTCGGCAGGAGAACCAGATTGTTGTGCATGGATGGAGTGGCATGCCCACAACGCCTGTGAGAGACGTATCGCTGGTTCGATTTGCACCGAATGGTCGGGCGCTGTTGCTGGCGGAACGTACCGTGGCGGGCGAACACATCCGGTACATCACACCAGATGCGCCGCCGGTCGCAGTCGTCGCGCTGCCCGGCGAGATCACGGGAGTCGCCTGGCATCCATCAGGTGATGCGGTGTTAATTGCCAGTCGCGATGGAACGCAACGTGTCCTCACCGTGGCCCGTCTGCGTCCAGCGCCGGTGGCGGCGGTCATCGCCGAGCCGACTGCCGACGGATTGCCGCCGTATGCCTGGAGTGATGATGAGGTGATGTGGATCGCACCAGACAACGGAGGAATACCACAGTTATGGCGCGCCAGTCTCGATACGCTGCTGCCTGAACATCAGATGCAGCTCGACGCACGAGCGATAACGCGACTGGCGGATGGCACGCTGCGCATTGTCACGCTCCAGAACGGTGAAGCGGTCATTGGTCGCCTGGACGGCGACCGGTTCATCGGCGAAACGACGCTCGCCGGAGTGCCGGCGAATGCAGACCTGACTGGCGAATGGTACGGCGACGAACTGCTGCTACGGAGCGGCAACATTGCCTGGTTGATCACGATTGTCGAAGGAGAAGCGTATGAGCGCACCGCGGATTGAAACGTTGCTGATCAGTCTGATTGTGCTGGTGGCTACCGGTGTTGCGCTGGCGGCGGCATACGCTCCTCCCATGCCACGCCAGCCGCAGGCGGAGATTGTCCCGAAGGTGCTGGATGCGACGACCGAAGCATCGAATGCGCCGCCTGGGGAGCAGCGCAGCTATGATCGTTCAGCCGTATCAGTGGTTGTTGATACGGCCATACAGCAGATTGGTCGGCTGGATGCCAATGGACAGATTGCGCTGCCGGCAATGAGCGGCGTGGTCGCGCTGATGCTGGCGATTGTCGTAGTGAGGCGCCGGCGACACGTGGCAGGAGCGCCTTGTTGGAAGCGATCTGCGATTCGGCGAAGCGCGTCTGCATGGGAATGGGGAGCATCCATTCTGCGATGGCGGGCAACAATGTTGAGACGCACGCAGACCCGAACCGGTGTCGCGCATCGCCTGCCAGTGTTTCCCGGTGCGATTCGGGCACTGCAATGCGGGAGAGGTGTTCTCTTGCAGTATCGAAAGCGGGGGTCTCTAAACAACGGCGTTTTTGGCACATCCCTGCGATCTATTATCCGTTTCAGGTATCAGGACGCCTCAGCATCCCATTCTGCCGGGTGGGGAGCAGGAGATCGGACGGATGAGGGGAACAAGGCGCCGGACTGCGGAACACACATTCGCATCTTGCAAAACCTTTCTCCAAAAGATCGGGAGGATGACAGGACTGAGGCGCCTGGATGCAAACAACACATCTCACATCTCAACAATACTGCACCCGCAGGCGAGAAAGAAGAGCCATCTGTCGTTCAGGAAGCAGACAGCCAGTGTGCCACGGCAGCATTGCAGCAATCTGACGCACAATCTGCCCCTGGCGCAACCGGGGATCATCAATCCCTCACGACCGACAGAGCCATAGCAGTGGTTGCGACGGTTCTGGACATTTGTGAACGGCAGGAACTGGCGCAAAGCGTGATCACATTCGCCGAAGCGAGCGTCGATCGCCAGTGGGTGCAGGTGCACCTGATGGTCGCTGCCCATCCCAATGAAACCAGAGCGCTTGGAGCACTGCCCGAACAGGTGCAGACGCTCCTCCCCGGATCGAAGGCGCAGTGGCGACGCGCTACGCAGGCGCAACCGGTATTGGCGGTCACACTGCATGGTGATATTTCCACGATGCGCGGCGGTCATCTGCTGATGCCGATTGCACGACATCGATTCGGCTCGCGGCTGCCCGCCATTCATCGCAGTGCGCCGGCAGTGTCACTTGCGCCGCTGCACGCCTGGCGACATATTGGATTCTATGGCGGTAAAGCCATCGAGAGCGCCAGTTCCGCGCTCATCGACCTGTTGTATACCGAAGCGCCGGATACGCTGGCAGTGACCATCATGGACCACGGGCAGATCAGTTCATTCTGTCAGGGAGCGCCACACCTGGTTCCAGCACCCGGTTCAGCGGCGGATTCGTTGATAGCGCTTGGACGTGCCGTGCGTTCCTTTCAGCATTCTGGTTCAGCGGTGCGATCATTGCTGATCGTTCTCGTGGAGCCTGATACAACCGTGCTCAACATACACGCCGATCTTGTCGCTCGCCTGCTGCGGCGCCCCGACATGCCTGTCTACACCGTGCTGGTGCAAACCCGCGTGCCGGATGCCGCACAGCGACAGTATGCACGTCTCCCGGCAGTCGTTACAGGCGGTGGATCAGGGCAATCACCCGGTGCAGGCGATTCGCTCCCGATGGGGACGGTTCGTATTCTTGCGCCGCATATCCGCCTCGAACGACAATGCCACGTATACGACGCCGCGCATCTGGCAGCGTTAGCCGCATTGTTGCGCACCAGTTCTGTCGAGCCGCTGCCTGCAACAGTATGGGACGCTCTGCAGACATCTTGACAACCTGACAAAGATAGTGCTACACTTCACATACTTTGTGTGCTTATCAACCACCGGGACGCATCAAATAGACGGTTCAGGCGCGGAGGTCTACGTGGATCGGATAGAAGGACCCCCTGACGTTGTTGTTCGGCGACTGCCGTTGTACGCTCGCAGCCTTCGCTATCTCCTCCAGGAAGGTGTTGAGTCCGTTTCCTCACAGGAACTTGGTGATCGCATCAATGTCACCGCTGCACAGATCCGCAAAGATCTCTCCTACTTCGGTGAGTTCGGGAAACAAGGCATCGGCTATGATGTTCGCAAACTGCTCCAGCAGATCGAAGACATTCTCGGGCTGACGCAGGAATGGCCTGTGGCGCTGATTGGCATCGGTCATCTTGGTGAAGCCATTGCCCGGTATGAAGGGTTCCGTCAGCAGGGCATCCGCATTGCGGGCATTTTCGACAGTAATCCCGCAAAGATCGGCAAGGTCATCAATGGCATGACGGTTCAAAGTTTTGATGAAGCAGAACAGGTCATCAGGGAGCAGGGTATCAAACTGGCCATTATTGCCGTCCCTGCGCGAAGCGCGCAAGAGGTTGCAGATCGTCTCGTGATGGCCGGCGTGCGCGCGATTTTGAACTATGCCCCCACAGTGCTCCAGGTTCCCGAAGGTGTGTGGGTGCGCTACATCGATCCGGTGGCCATCCTCCACAGCATGACATACTATCTCGCGCGCGACATTGCAGGTGTACGTCATAACAACCCCGAAACGTAACCGAAAACACGCCGTGGAGCATTCCTGGTGAGCGGATCCTCCACACTGGAAGGCGCGCCAGTTCTATCTGCCGAGTTGCACTATTTTCGTGCACCACCTGAAGACTGGCTGTTGTTGCTCGTGCGTCTGCGGCAATTGGGCGCGAATACGGTTTCAACGTATGTACCCTGGTGCTGGCACGAACCGCAACCTGGAGCGTTCGACTTTACCGGCGCAACCGACCCACAGCGCAATCTGTTGCGCTTTGTTCACCTGTGCGCAGTGCTTGGTTTGCGTCTGATTCTGAAACCAGGTCCGTTCGTTGATGCTGAATTGCTCGGCGGTGGCATTCCGCTCTGGTTGTTGCAGAACCATCCCGAGATCCATGCGCAACGCGCTGATGGCGACCTCTGGCGACACTCTGACAGTAATGCACCACGCGCGTGTTATCTGCATCCGGTCTATCGTGCCGCAGCGCGGCGCTGGATCGAGGCTTTTTCGACTGCAACGCTTCCTTTCCAGCATCCGTCGGGTCCGATCATTGCAATTCAGGCGGATAACGAAACGCCTGGCGATGGCATGCTCCCCGCTGATGCCGGGCTTGATCCGCGTCTGCGGCTGGATTATAACGCGTATGTCGTGGATCATCTGTGGCGTGAATTTGCCGGTGACGGAGCGCCTGAACCGCCGCGCACGCTGGTACCGCCATTAGATGTTGCCGACCTCAAACGGTATCTGATGCTCGAGACGTTCACCGACCAATTCTATGCCCGGGCGCTTGCAACGGTCGTAGATATGTTGCGCGAAGCAGGGTGGCTCGTGCCGATCTTCCACAATCTGCTGGCAGCGCCGTGGCGCCGCTGCACCACGATCGTCGATCTGTCGGCGCTGGCGTGTGCGACGGGCTGGTTGGGCTTCAACGTCTACCCGGAGGAGGTCGGCGAGCCATTCGTTGGCAGCGCAGGATACACCCTGTCCTTTGAGGAGTATGTCCATTACGGGTTCTGGCGGCCACGTCTGATGGCTGCTCTAAGCCGCGACCACCCGGTGTTCGTTTCGGAGATCAGCGCTGCGCAGGATTTCTTTGTTGCAACTCCACTGATGGGCGGCACGCAGGCGATCAATGTGTATGTCGCTGCACAGTCGCATCCCGATCATTCTGCGATTGGCGCGTGGCCGCGTTGGGCGATGGAAGCGCCAGTACAATCGGGTGGTGGTGTGCGCCGGCGGTTCTGGAACGTGAAGACGCTCTTCACGCTCCTTGGATCTGCCGGATCGGACTTCACCACTGCCACGTTCCCTGCGGACGTTGCAATCGGTTATTCCCATCCTCCCGAACGCATAACGCAGCATACCGGCGAGACGCTCCGCCATATCACCGCCGGATGCGATACAGGTCGGCGCGCACAGGCGCTGGCACAACGTCTGGTGCGCGCCGGGATTGCCTTTCAGGTTATCGATGTCGATGCCGCAACTCCAGAAGACCTGGCAGCATATCCGGTACTCCTTGTCCCTTCGGCGACGCTGATGGCGCGCGCGACGCAGCGCAAACTGGCAGTCTGTTCGAATCTGGTGCTGCTTGGACATGCGTTGCCGTCATTCGACGAACAGCTGGCACCCTGCAATCTGCTACTCGTCCACAAAAGCGATGTGAACACCGGCGCATCATCCGTTGATGCAGATGATATGCCGATGCTGCTGCCAGAAGATGTGGAGATGGAGCGCATTGTGCGGTTGATCGAAGAGCGCGGAGGGTATGCGCGCTACGGCTGGGCTGATACACGCGATGTCGATGTTACGGTGCGCCATGGCGGGCGTACTGTTTTTCTGTGCGTCGCCAACCGCCGTTCGGAGTCCTATCGAGGGACGCTCACCTACCGCTGCGTCGATGGATCACTGCAACACATCCATATTGGCATCGGCGGCCTACGTATCGGTCTGATCATAATGGACGGTGACGAGGTGGTCGGCTGTGCGATGGGTGGCGATGCCTCGGAAGGCGCCTGGTTCGCGCGCGGCATGCATTCGAGTATTATGTTCAACGGCGGTGCAGGGGTTGTTGCTCCCTGCAGCAACGCGATACGTCTGTCGGCGGCGCAGAGTGGTCGCTTCCAGCTGCGGCGGCTGGAAGGCTGGCATGGATTGAGACCCTATCGCCTGCTGTTGAGCGGTGATGTGCTTCCTGCGTCCGTCCATGTCGAAGGGACGCATCTCACGCTTCCATACGTGAGCGAAGACGAATGCGGTGTGACCGACAGTTATCTTCTGCTGCCCGTTGGACCTGCACCTGATCCGATCCGCGTTGATCTGCGCGCATTGCTCTGTGCGCGGGCGCATGCGCTTCGTGCTGCCGTTGGACCTCTGCCAGACGTGGGAGACGATGGAGCGCAGTCCCTCGCTGACGCTTCCCAGGTATTTGTGTCGATTGCCGGCGACCTGGAGGCACTGGCGAATTATCCCTTCACCCTCGATGATTATGCCGTCACCTGGCGGCATGCAACGGCTGCGTGCGAACCGGTGGTCGATGCGCTGGCACGGGATCTTGCACGCGTGCGCAGTGACCGGCTTATCGGCGTTCTCAATGAGACGCAGTACGCCGTGCTCGAGTCGCACCTGTACACGACTCTTGAACGTGTTGCGCGGGCGGGACTGCGTTACGAACGGGAATAGACACTTCAGATATGTTCTCCACCGTCTGTAACCGATCTGTAACTGCAGTGCGCTACGCTCGGTTGATGCTGAACCTTCCCTGATACGCTGCCAAATTGCACCTGCACTGCACCAACACGCAATGCTCTTTGCAACAGGCACACCGGTGTGCGATGTGTCCACCGGGATGACGCTCCCCTGCTTGTGCTTGAGCAACGAGCATGAAATAATGGAGTTGGGGAACCTCAGCACGCTGCTGCGCGCTGTGCATTCCTTATGGCAAAGATGCTCATATGGAGGAGGTCGCCATGAAATCTGCTCGCCTGCTCGCAGTTCTGACTCTGCTTGCTGCCCTGATCCTGGCAGCATGCGGCGCTCCCGCAACCCCGACCCCTGCACCAACACAACCTGCTGCACCCGCTCCTACTCCCGAACCGACGCGACCTGCAACCCCTGTTCCACCCGCCGAGCCGACCAGAGAAGCGGTTGCCACGCGCCTGACGTGCGCCGCACCGGTGAAAGTTGGATTGATTACAGATGCCTCCGGATCGCTTGCAATCTATGGCGCTCACATTCTGCGCTCGTTTATGCTCGGCATGGAGTACGTGGCTGGCGCTCCTGGTTCAGCCGGTGAGAAGTTCGACTTCAATACCGCAAAAGAGAATATCTTCAAGGTGGACGACTGCGAAATTCAGATCTTCGTGCGCGATGATGCAAGCAATCCGCAGAACACCGCCACGATCGCTCGCGAACTGATCGATGTCAACAAGGTCAACATTCTGGTCGGCACTGTCTCGTCGGGCGCAACCGCCACTCTGCAGGGCATCGCCCTTGAGAATAAGATCCCGCTCATTGTGGCGCCGGCTGCCGCCAACGACATTACTGGCAAGGATTTCAACATCTACACCTTCCGCGTCAGTCGCAACAACTATCAGGACGCAATGAACGTCTGCACCTACCTCACTCAGCAGTACAAGAAGTTCGTACAGATCGCACCGGACTACGCCTTTGGACGAGGATCGGCGGCGGCGTTTCGCGATGCATGCAGCGTGCTGGGAGGCGAGTTTGTGGTCGATGATATTTTCGCCCCTGCCGACACTACTGACTTTACGCCGTACATGGAGCAGATTCTCAATTCGGGTGCAGAAGCCTACATCGTCACCTGGGCGGGTTCCGGCTTTGTGCCGCTCTTCCAGGCAGCGAATGACCTCGGTGTGAACGAGAAGATGAGGCTCGCGTCGGCGTTCATCGACAATGCCTTGATGCCGGTTTTCTTTGGCGGCGCAGTCGGTTCGACCAGCGGTATTGTCTATCACTACACCGCCCCCACGAATCCCGTCAATGATTTTCTCGTTACCAACACAAAGCCACGCTATGGCGTCAATCCCGACATTTTTGATGCTGACGGCATGAATGCCGCGCTCCTGCTGGTCGAGGCACTGCGCAAGACCGGGGGCGATGTCAGCGGTGAAGCGCTGATCCAGGCGATGGAGGGCATATCGTTCGAGGGACCGAAGGGAACGGTGTTTATCCGGCCAGAAGATCACGTCGCCATCCAGGATATGTACATTCTCAAACTGACCAACCTGACCGATCCAGATGCCAGGTTCTACGAGTATGTCGCGACGAACCGTCCTGAACCGCCGTGTCTGCTTCCTGAAAATCTCAAAGAGCGGTGTGGCAACCTTCCCTATGGCAGCCTGGGCGGGTAGCAGGCGTCTCTGAGTCGAAGGTGACGGTCACCACCACGTGCCACTCCCAATCAACGGGGCGATCGGGAGGGTAGCAGGCGTCTCTGAGTCGAAGGTGACGGTCACACCGCGTGACCGTCACCAAAGGGCGATTGGTGGAGGCACGTCTATACTGCATCGGCAGACCGACGATCGCGGTAGAATGATCGCACCGCACTCCCGCACGCAGTTGCTTCGGACGACACCATGAACACCGACATCATTCTCGAAACCCGGAATCTGACCAAAGCCTTTGGCGCACTGGTGGCAGTGGACAATGTGAGCATCAGGGTGCGCACACACTCGCTCCACGCCATCATCGGACCGAACGGCGCCGGTAAGACGACGTTCTTCAACCTGTTGAGCGGTAATCTGGAACCGACCAGGGGACAGGTGCTGTTCAAGGGACGCGACATTACCCGTTTGCCGGTCCATCGCACGACTCACGCCGGCATAGGTCGCTCATTTCAGATCACCAATATCTTCCCTAACCTTACGGTTTTTGAAAACATTCGTCTGGCGGCGCAGGCGACAGGCAGGCACAATTTCCGCTTCTGGCATCCGGCGTCGCACTTCAAACAGTATGAAGCGCGCACCTGGGATGTACTCGAGAAAGTCGGACTGAAAGAACGTGCGTTTATACCTGCCCGCACCCTGCCGCATGGCGACCAGCGCAAGCTGGAATTGGGCATGATCCTTGCGCCAGACCCGGAAGTGCTGCTGCTCGATGAGCCGACGGCCGGCATGGCCGCCGAACAGGTGCCTGAACTGATCGCGCTCATTCGAGAGATTCAGAGCAGCGGCAATAAAACCGTCATGCTGGTGGAGCACAATATGAATGTCGTCATGAGCGTCTCTGATACCATTACCGTTATGCACCAGGGGCGGGTGCTCGCGGAAGGGACGCCTGCCGACATTGCGGCGAATGAAGAAGTGCAGACCGCCTATCTGGGCGGGTTGTATCAGTTGAATACGTAATCTGAGCCAATGACGCCAATCCTCGAACTCCGCGACATCCATACGTTTATCGGGCAGTACCATATTCTGCAGGGGGTAAGTTTCGCCGCGCCGGCTGGCGCCATTACCGTGCTGCTGGGACGGAATGGTGCAGGAAAGACCACAACCCTCAAGACGATTATGGGGCTGACGCCGCCGCGTGCAGGCGAGGTCTGTTTTGAGGGGCGCAGGATTGATGGGAAGCGTCCCTACGAGATCGCTGCGCTGGGGATTGGGTTTGTGCCCGAGCACCGGGCAATTTTCCGCGATCTGACTGTTGAAGAGAACCTGAAGATCGCCGAGCGCAAAAAAGGCGATTATGCCCGTAAGCAGGAGATGATCTTCGCGCTCTTCCCCGATCTCAGGCGGTTGATCCACCTGCGCGGCACACATCTGTCGGGCGGGCAGCAGCAAATGCTGGCGATTGCGCGGGCGCTGGTAGCCGATAACCGCCTGCTGCTGATCGATGAACCAAGCGAAGGGCTGGCGCCGGTCGTCATCGAGGGATTGATGGAAGCCATTCGCCATCTGGCTGTTGATACCACCGTCATCCTGGTGGAACAGAATTTTCTGGTAGCCAGTCAGCTGGCGGAGCATTACGTCATCATCGAAGAAGGATGCTCGGTGCAGAGTGGGCGCATGCAGGACCTGGTGAACGACAAAGCGGCGATTCACCGCTATCTGGGGGCGGCGTAAGGAGCAATCCATGGAACAGATACTGACGCCTGTTCGCAAAAACCTGGTTTTACTCCTTACACTGGCGGTTATGCTGGCACTCTTCATTGCTGCTGCAAGCGGCATGAGTCAGCAAGACTTTGTGATCACGCTGCTGCGCGGCCTGGCAGTGGGGATGCTGACGTTCCTGGTGGCGTCCGGCTTCTCGCTCATTTTTGGATTGCTGGACGTACTCAACCTGGCGCACGGAACGCTCTTTATGATCGGCGCCTACATCGGCTGGACGATGTATGTGCGACCCGATACCATTGTCGATGTGTTGACACCGCTCGCACTGATCGTCAGCGGGTTTACGCTGCGCGACGTATGGACGCTGATTGCGAGGCGCATACCGCCGTCTGGTGTGTGGAGGAGGGTGGCGCCGTGGATTGCGATCGTACCCGGCGCTCTGATTGGCTTCGGTGTGCTGCGCGCCTGCCCGATCGCGTTCTGGAGTCTGGAAAATTATGCCGAAAGCCCGGTCACGTTTTCCTTTCTCGCCGGGCAGGGGCAGCGTGTGATCCCCGCACCTGCCGCCTTTGACGATACGTCGCCGCTGATCACGTTCAGCGGGTTGATACTGGCGAGTATGCTGGTCGCGTTTGGGCTGACGCTGCTGGGGCGGAGCGAAATCCAGGCGGAATCGCGGCTGACATGGCGCAGTTTTGGTCCCTTTGCCAGCCTCATTGTCGCAGGACTGATTGTGTTTGCTGTCAATGATCCGCTGACAGCGTGGTTGTTCGCACTGGACACTGGCTGGTTGTTTCTGATCGCCGTGCTGACGGCGGCGCTGAGCGGCATGGGGCTTGGCGCACTGATGGAGGCGACACTGATTCGACCACTGTACGTGCGCCCGATCTATCAGTTGATGCTAACGCTTGGGCTGAGCGCAATCGGGATTGAGATGGTGCGCGCGATATGGGGGCGTCCCGAGTTTACCATGCCCAAACCGGCGCTGTTTGCCGGAAGCGGAGAAGGATGTCCGGCGGAGTCGCTCTGGCTGGCGCTCCAGAATGGGTGCTCGACGATGGTCTTTCAGGGTGGGCGCATCCGTATCTACAACGAGATTGTTGTTCCTCTGGTCGGGCTGGTTGTGTTGATTGCGGTCTGGTTATTGCTCAAACGCACCCGTCTCGGCATGATTATTCGAGCCGGCGTGCAGGATCGTCAGATGGTCGAGGCATTAGGGATCAATGTACAGCAGGTGTTCACCATGGTGTTTGCGCTGGGTGTCGGGCTGGCGGCGCTCGGAGGCGTGCTCGCTGCACCGGCAATCGGGCTTTCCAACACTATGGGCGAAAGTTTTCTCCTCAATGCGCTGATCGCACTGGCAATCGGCGGGTTGACCAGTTATCCCGGCGCGGCGATCGGATCGCTGCTGGTCGGAATGTTGCAGCAGTTCATCATCAAGTATGGTCAGATCGGGATTGCCATTCCGTTTACTGAGATTGTGTTCAAACCTTCGCCGCCGCTGGTGCCGGCGTCGACGCTCCTGCTTATGGTGATTATCCTGCTCATTTTACCCAACGGTCTGCTTGGCAGGAAGGAATGAGAGATGACACCGTCCGGTCCTTCCTTTATGCAACAGCATCGCACTGCGCTGATCACGCTGCTGGCGCTGATTCTCCTGCCGTTTGTCATCGGGTTGTTCGAGGGCGCGTCGCCGCTTGAGGTATGGTCGAACCGCAGCGGTGCATCAAAGTTCATCCAGGGGCTGGCGATCGAGATTTTTATTCTGGCGCTGTATGCCCTGAGTTATGACCTGATCTTTGGCGTTACCGGGCTGCTTTCGTTTGGACACAGCATGTTCTTTGCTGTCGGCGCCTACCTGACCGGTATTGCACTCAAGAGTTTCGGGTTGAACCTGTGGCAGACATCTGGCATTTTGATGCTTGCTGCCATTGCGCAGGCACTGTTGTTTGGCGTCGTGTTGCCGCGGGTGAAGGGTATCACGTTTGCGCTGGTCACACTGGGGATGTCCAGTGTGTTCCATATTGTAATCGTGTCGCGCGAACTGGGCGATTATACCGGCGCAGACGTCGGGCTGCAGGGGGTGATTGTCCCGGACTTCATCAGCCCGGCGACGGAGCGTCTTCGCCTGTATTTCGTTGCGCTGGCGGTGCTGATCCTGTTTTATCTGCTCTACCGCCGGTTTGTCGATTCGCCGACGGGACGGGTGTGCCAGGCGATCCGCGAGAATGAAGGCCGGGCACAGATGCTGGGGTACAACACGTTCCTGTTCAAACTTGCGGCGCTGATCCTTTCGTCGATCACGGCAGCGATCGCCGGAGCACTTCACACCATTTATCAGCCAATCGTCACCCCCGATACCGCGGGTTTGGGGTTCACCGTCACTGCACTGCTCATCATCCTGATCGGCGGTGTGGGAACGCTCAACGGCGCACTGGTGGGAGCAGCAATCTTCCGCCTGCTCGATTTCGGGCTGCGGCGCTACCTGGGAGAAAGCGCCAGTTTCATCAATGGCGCAATCTATGTCCTGATCGTCCTCTTCCTGCCCTACGGCATCGTGGGCACATGGCAACTCAAAGCGTCGCTCACCTTCCGGCAGATGCAGCAGGGATGGCAACGTTTGCTGGACCTGTTTGGGTTGAACATTGTACGTCGGACGTCCGGGAAATAAGTTTTGTCTGCTTCCACGCTTGACGGCCGATCCCAAACGTGGTACAAACGATCTATACATCATTGCGCACGCGCGAAGCGTGTGTTAGAATAGTTACACGTTTTCGTGTTCTATTTATGAGCGCCTGTCATGACCAGCCTGACCTTCTACGAATTCTTCGCCGGCGGCGGACTGGCACGGATCGGTCTGGGACCGCAGTGGACCTGTCTGTTTGCCAATGATATCGATGAAAAGAAAGCGGACGTATATCGACACAATTTCTCTGGTGCGCCGGAGCTCATTGTTGAAGATATTCGTCGCATCACAACTGACATGCTTCCAGGCCGCGCATTGCTGGCATGGGCGTCGTTTCCCTGTCAGGATTTGTCGCTTGCAGGAAAAGGCGGCGGGCTGCGCGCCGAACGCAGCGGCACATTCTGGCCATTTTGGGATCTGATCACTGCACTGGACCTGGAAGGACGAGAAGTGACCGTGATCGCTATTGAAAACGTCGTGGGTCTGCTCACTTCGAACAAGGGTCGCGATTTTCAAGAGCTGGTCTCTGTTATGACTGCTCAGGGGTATCGCTTGGGGGCGATGGTCATCGATGCTGTGCATTTCGTCCCTCAATCACGGCCAAGGCTCTTCATCGTTGCGGTCAAGGACCACTTGAGGATACCGGATGGATTGATAACCTTCATGCCAGACGCTGCATGGCATCCACTCCCCGTTGTTCGCGCATACCTGCATCTATCGTCTTCCATGCGAGACTCATGGGTCTGGTGGAGTCTTCCGTTGCCTGACCGGACGCCACCCCGCCTTCAGGATGTCATTGATCCGGAGCCGATTGGCGTATCCTGGCATAGCCGGGAGGAAACGCAGCGCATTCTGTCGCTGATGTCTCCGGTCAATCTTGCCAAGGTGCGCCACGCACAGTCAACCGGCCGCCGGTCTATTGGAACGATCTACAAGCGAACGCGCACGCACGACGGTGTCAAGCGCCAGCGAGCAGAAGTGCGGTTCGATGGCGTCAGCGGTTGTCTTCGCACACCAGCGGGAGGTTCGAGCCGTCAGACGATTCTGGTCGTTGAGGGAGACGTCATCCAATCACGCTTGCTGTCAGTGCGTGAAGCGGCGCGATTGATGGGGGCGCCTGACAGCTACTGGTTGCCAGAAAGATACAACGATGGGTATCATGTGATGGGAGATGCCGTTGCAGTGCCAGTCGTTTCGTGGCTGGAAACGCATCTTCTGCGACCGCTTGCAACGCATATTGCGCAAAGCGCAGAGGCCTGCGATGTCAGCGCGCCAACCGGTCATTCTCTGTGAGTTGTCTCAGGTGACAAACGATCTTATTGAACAGTATGTCGAGGCGCTTCGGGCAACTGCGCCATCGATTGGCAGCCATGGCATGGATGAGCGCGAATTCTGGCAATCTGGACTCTTTCGCGCCGCCATTGAACGATTGCGTGGAACGCAGGCCGCCACGATGCATGAAAAACACGATTTCATCCGACGAATCATGGATTTTCTTGCAAAGCAGCACAAGATAACTGGCTGGGAGTTTCATGGATCAGGAGAGCGGCATGACTACGAAGTTCACATCAACGATTATACGTGCGTCATTGAAGCGAAAGGCTGTCTTGACGGAAATAACACCACTATCTTTCAGCGTCCGCCAAATGCTGATGAATTCATTATCTGGTCGCTCTGTCAGAATCCTGGCGCAGACCCTCGACACAATGCCTGGTCGGGCATCCACACGCGCTTGAGCGCTGAGATTATTCATCGGAAGGAGCGAGTGGACGGTCTGATTATCTGGGATATGCTCTGCGGCACAAAGGGCCGCGTGTGCCCCAAACTGACAGCACAGGCGGAACGTGTCACGACCATCGACACGCTGCAGGTTCCGCCTCCATGTCTGTACCTCTTCCCAAGAACAATACCCGATGCTCGTAACAATCCCAGACCGGCGTGCTGGAATATCGACAATGTGAAGTTTTTGAGCATACTCTATGATGCTTTCCGTTGCGATGCTCAGGATGTCGTCGAGGTCAGCATTGAAGTGCGCATGTCAGATCCCAATGTTGAGCGTCGAACCCTCTGGAAGCGCGGTGATACAATGGTTGCAGTGTCACGGTGGACAACGATCAATCGCGCGCGGTGATCTATGCCGGATGTCTTTCAGCCCGAAGAACGCAGCCGCATTATGTCCAGGGTGCGTGCTGAAGATACCTCGCCGGAGAAACTTGTGCGCTCGTTGATTCACCGCATGGGGTATCGGTTTCGACTTCACGTAAAAGATTTGCCAGGCAAACCTGACATTGTTTTGCCGCGACACAAGAAGGTGATTTTCGTGCACGGCTGTTTCTGGCATCAGCACGAAGGGTGCCCCCACGCTGCGCGACCGGCGAGCAACACGGAATACTGGAATAAAAAACTTGACCGGAATATCATTCGGGATCGGGAACATTTGCAACAGCTGGAGTATCTAGGCTGGAGTGTGCTCATCGTTTGGGAGTGTGAAATGAGAGATCGGGAACAACTGTCCGAAACGCTCAGACGCTTTCTGTCGTCTTGACGTCCTGTATGATCTATCTCGTCCTTCGCCATTATCGAGCCGCCACGCCGCGATCTCACGATAACGCTGATGGTGCGTGGACTGACCACTTGCCATCACCGTGCATGCCGTATCAGACCTGCCGGTCAGGTACACTGCTGAACCGCGCAAAGCGAACGAACCGTACTTCGGAGCGCTGACGCCGGCTGCCACCCCCAACACATTGCTCATGGCGAGACCTTGCAACCACGACGCACGGTTTAATCTCGTAGAAGTACGCACATCATCGTTGCCATCCAACCCAACAAGGAGCGCGCCAATGACCGCAACCCAACAGCAGTTTCGTCGTCAGCGGCACTGGTTCCTGAATGTGCTGATCGGGGGCGCCTGCGCCTACCTGTGTTTCATCGCCGTATGGCTGGTCGTGCGAACCGTTTACGGTGATCGATGGTGGTGGCTCTTTCTGATCAATGCTGCTACTCCCTTTCTGCTTGCGCCGCTGCCATGCGTCCTGTTATTCGGTCTTGCAACGCGCCATCCGGCGACCAGTGCGCTGAGCGTCGTCCTGTTGGCGCCGACGATGACGTTGCTCTTTCCAACATGGTTCGCCGGCGGTCGCGTCGACAACCATTCGCTCAACGCATCGTTTTCCCTGATGACCTATAATACCAACCGGCGAACAGAACATCAGGATCAGGTGATCGCGGTGATCCAGGCTGCCAGCCCCGACATTGTTGCTCTTCAGGAACTCAATCCTGTCACTGCAGCTGCGCTTGCGCGCGACCTCAGCGATGAGTATCCGTATCAAATCCTCGAACTTGAGGGAAACGACATGGGAGTGATCAGTCGTTTCCCTCTGCAACAGATGACTGACAGGCTTCTGGAAGAGGTCTGGGCCGACAGGCCTGATCGGCCTCTGATTGTTACTGTCGATACTGGTGATAGAACCATCACACTACTGAGTGCTCATACGAGCACTATTGTGTTCGATACACAGCATCCCGATTCGATGAACTGGTCAGTTGGCGCGCGTGAACGCCAGGTTGACGCAATTGCGACTTTTGCCCGAAACCATCACCAGCCGCTGATTGTCGCCGGTGATTTCAACATGACACCATTTCATCGCGCCTATCAGATCGTCACAGCCGATAGACTGACGGATGTCTGGCCGATCTGCGGGCAGGGTCCTGGTTTCACCTGGCCCGGCGACAGGCGGAACGTCTTCGGTGTGCGCCTGCCGCAGTGGCTGGTGCGGATTGATTACATCTTTACGTCGAATGAGATTCAATGTCTTGACGCTGCCATCGGACCGTGGGACGGCTTCTCTGACCACCGTCCAGTACTGGCGAGGCTGGCAGTCACCGGTGCCGCGCAGCCCGATAGCGGTGTCTCACCGGGCGAAAATCCGACGATCAGGCGTGGTACAATACAATTCACCGGCAAAGCAGATGAGCGACGAGGCAACCTGTGAACATCGCAGTGATTGGCGGCGGCAGCACCTACACCCCCGAACTGATCCATGGTCTGATTGCCCGGAACGTAACGCTCGGCGTACAAAATGTCTGGCTTGTTGATCCCGATGAAGAACGCCTGAACATTGTCGGTGCATTCGTGCAACGCATGGTTCGTCAGACGGGCGCCGGGTTTCAGGTGCAACTGACTGCGGATCGGCGGCGGGCGCTCGAAGGCGCCGATTATGTCATCACACAGTTTCGCGTTGGCGGGCAGCAGGCGCGTCACAATGATGAACTGCTCGGACGGCGGCATCAGCTGGTCGGGCAGGAAACAACCGGCGTCGGCGGGTTTGCCAAGGCGCTGCGCACTATTCCGGTGATGCTCGACATAGCGCGCGACATGCGCGACATGGCGCCGCAGGCGATCCTGCTCAACTTTACGAATCCGGCAGGTCTTGTCACTGAGGCTGTCGTGCGTCATGGCGGCGTGCCGGTCATCGGGCTGTGCAACAATGCCATCAATGCTCAGCGTAGCATTGCTCGCATGGTTAATGTTCCGCCAGAACAGGTATTCATCGAGCAGGTCGGATTGAACCACTTGAACTGGATCAGACGGGTCACGATCAATGGCGAAGATGCTACAGACACCGTGATTGCGGCATATGTCGAATATCTGCGCCGCGATACAGACCCGCTCCGCTTTCCTCCTCGCCTGATTCAGATGTTACGCGCGCTTCCGTCCTCGTACCTGCGCTATTTCTACCTTACGCCACAGATCATTGCCAGACAGAAGAGTGGCGAGCCGACCCGCGCTGCAGTGGTGATGGATGTCGAGCGCCGACTGCTCGCACGCTACGCCGACCCGGCGCTGCACGAAATGCCGCCGGAACTGATGGAACGCGGCGGCGCATATTATTCGACAGCGGCAGCGGCGTTAATCGAGTCGCTCCATATCGGAGATCGTGCCATTCACGTGGTCAACACGCGCAACAATGGCGCCATTCCCAATCTCCCAGACGATGTGGTCGTCGAGATGCCCTGCAGAGTCGGGCAAGATGGCGCCATTCCCATCCCCGTGGCTCCGCTGGAACCGGTGTTTCACGGTCTGACCTGCCAGGTGAAAGCCTACGAATTGCTGACGGTGCAGGCAGCTGTTGAAGGAGATGAAGAAGCGGCGATGCTGGCGCTGCTCACCAACCCGCTCGGTCCTGATGCGGCGTGCGTCGAAGCCGTGTGGGAGGACATCAAACAGACGAACCGTGGTTTGCTTCCAACCTTCGAGAGGTGACGCATGAGCCAGTCTTCACTGCTGGTCGGCGCTGCAAAGCGCTGTATTACGCCAATACTCGGCGATCATCCGGTCTTTCTTGCAGGATTTCAGAACAACCGCCGTGCCACAGCAATCGATGCCGACCTGTATGTGCGAGCGCTCACACTGCGACTCGACGACCGGATAGCCGCGATTGCAGTGTGTGATCTGATCGGGCTTGATCGCAGCGATGTGCTGGATGTACGCGCTGCGCTTGACGCCCGCGGCATCGATTCGTCGGGAGTGATTGTCGCCTGCACCCATACCCACAGCGGACCAGATACCCTTGGGCTGTGGGGACCAGATCAGAGCGTCAGCGGCGCGGATCCGTTCTATCTGGCATCGGTCAGGCAGGCAATCGTTGATGCAGTCATCGAGGCGCTGACTTTTTGCTGCCCGGCGCGCCTGCGCTGTGCCATGACGCATCTGCCCGGCTACATCGCCAACTTCCGCGACCCGGATATTGTCGATGACGAAGTGGCAGCATTGCAGTTCGTGAAACGCGATGGCGAAGTGATTGCAACACTGCTGAACCTCGCGTGCCATCCTGAAGTGCTCAACGGCGACAGTACCCTGATTTCGGCGGACTATGCCGGGTATGCGTGCCGGGA
>FWWL01003007.1_pt1 | contig 32316 bp, 32 predicted proteins | sample 2228331 | NCBI WGS metagenome assembly FWWL01 (sample SAMEA103939775, study PRJEB20133) | metagenome
CGGGGCAGCCGCAGGTGCAGCCACCGGGGCAGCCACCGGCGCCGCGGCCGGAACCGGTGCCGGGGCCACCACGCCCGCCGGCATGGCCGGGGTCGTCAACACTTCCAGCAGCGCGGCCGTCTCCGCGTCCGGGTTGCCGGCGTAGTCGGCCGGACGGTATTTCATCTGGAATGCCGCGAGCACGTTGCGGGTCGCCTCGTCCAGCAGGCCGGTCTGCGGCACCGCGTAGCCGAAACTTGCCAGCTTGTCCTGGAACCAGGCCGTCGGCGGCAAGGCCATCTCGAAGGCCGGGCGCACGGCGGCGGCGCGCTGCTGATCCGGCCACACCGCCAGCCCGTGGCTGGCCAGTTCTCGCCAGGGGAACAGCGGTCCCGGGTCCTGCTTGCGCTGGGGCGCGATGTCGCTGTGGCCGAGCATGTTCTCGGGCGGGACGTTATGGCGCTTGACGATGTCCTTGAGTAGCGGGATCAGCTTGTCCAGCTGGGCCTGCGAGAAGGGGGCGAACACGCGTCCGCCCGGGGTGTCCTTCCAGCCGGAGTTGACGATCTCGATGCCGATCGAGCTCGTGTTGAGCTGGTTGTAGTTCTTCCAGCTCGACACGCCGGCGTGATAGGCCTGCTCGGTCTCGGGCACCAGGCGGTAGATCACCGGCTGCGGATCGTCGGTCAGGAGGTAGTGAGCGCTCACCTGCTGCTCGGTCAGGATCTTCAGCGAGTCGGGGCGGTCGGCCACGGTGTAGTGCAGCACCACGAACTTGACGCGGCTGGCCTGGCCCTTGGCGTTATAGGTCTTGTCGATCTCGATGCCCTCTTTCGGCGCGGTGGCGCAGCCGGCGAGCAGGGCGAGGGTCAGGACGGCGAGGAATGTCTTCATTGTCTGTGTTTCCATTCAGGTGGTGGAACGCGGCGCGGGATCGGCCGCCAGGCGCGCGGCGCCGTAGTGGGCGCGCACGCCGGTCTGGGTGAACGGGGTATCGGCGGGCAGCGCGGCGCGCATGGACTCGACGATGATCGGATGCAGTTCGGCGGCGCGCCCGGCCAGCGCCACCGGGCGCGGGCCGAACCGTCCGATCAGGGCGTTGGCCAGGCGCGCGAGCTCGCGGCCGGCCTCGCCCAGGATAGCAGCCGCGGCAGGATCCTGCCCGGCGGTCGCGGCCACCGCCAGCGCCAGCTTGCCCACCGCGCCACGCTCCTGCCCGTAGATGAACTGGCGCGAGAACGACCAGTCCGAACCGCCGACATGATCGAATACCGCGCGCGCCATCGGCGACTCTTCCCAGGCCCCGGGCCGCTCATCCTCCAGGCGCCAGATGTGGCGCAGCGCTTCGCGCGCGATCCAGAAGCCGCCGCCGCCGTCGTCCAGCACGACCCCGCGTCCCCCGGCCCGGTGGAAGCTGCCGTCGCGGTCGATCCAGGCGCCGATCGAACCGGTTCCCGCGTACACCAGATAGCCTTCGCCGGGGCGGAAGCTGGCCAGGTAGGCGATTTCGATGTCGTTGCACAGGGTGACGGCGCGCGGCGAGATCCCCAGCAGCTCGGCCAGCCAGCGCTGGAGCAGTTCGCCATCGCCACCGAAACCGGTCAGTCCGGCGTGCACCCGGCTCGGACGGCCGTTCACGAGCACCGCCCGCGCCAGTTCGGCGAAGGTGGCGTGCACGGTCTGGCGTCCCGCCGCGCTACTCATTTGCAGGGCCGACAGGCCGGGCACGTTGCCTTCGGCCACCAGCTTGCCGCCGGGCGCGGCGAGCGCCCAGCGGGTCTGGGTGCCGCCGGCATCGATGCCCAGGCCCATGCCGCTTTCCGGTTCGAGTTCGAGGTTCCACATGACGGTCAGGGGATCAGGGTTTGCGCCACACGTGCAGGCGTTCGCCTTCGTTGCCCACGCGGTCGACGGCGCTCAGGTAGACCGAAACGGGCGCGCCCAGCTTCGGATCGTTGGCGATGAACAGTTCCTTGTCGGCCGCCGGGTGCACGCTGAAGCGCCACAGGTCGCCGTAGCGCGACCAGACCGCGTACAGGTTTGTGTCCTTGCCCGGCGCCACTTTCAGGGTCAGCTTGCCATCCTTGAACACCGGCTGCACCTTCGGGTTGCCGGGTGCCTCGCTGTCCAGCCATGGCGTTGCCGGCACCAGCGCCGGGGTGGCATAGTGGCCCGTGTACAGCTTGTCCGCGATGCCCTCGCGGTTCTGCATCAGTGCGACCATCGAGAAATGAACGTGGCCGGTGGCGCCGGGGCGTTCGCGGGTGGCCTGTACCTGCTCCATCACTTCCTGCGGCGCGTAGCTCTTGGTCGGCGCGCCGATGCGGCTGGTGAACAGGCCCGGCCACATGTGGCGGCCCTTGGTGTTCTGCGAGATCCAGTAGTCGAGCAGGGTGTCGTAGGCCTGCGGCTTTTGCGCGCGCGGCCAGTACAGCTGGGGGGTGAAGTAATCGAGCCAGCCGTTCTCCAGCCACAGCTCGGCGTCCGCGTACAGCTTGTCGTACTGCGAGAAGCCGGCGATACCCGGCGGGCGGCGGTCGGGCCGGCCCAGGCCGAACGGGCTGATGCCGAAGCGCACCCAGGTTTTCTCGCCGTGGATGCCCTTGTACATCGCCTCGATCAGGCGGTTGACGTTGTCGCGGCGCCAGGAGGCACGGTCGAGCTTGCCACCCGCGGCCAGGTAGCGTTCCCAGGCGGGATTGTCCGGGAAGTCGAGTTCGGCCTGCGCGGCGGAACCGTCGAGCGCGGCGGCGTTGCCGGCCACGGCCGGGGTGGCCGGGATCGGGTAGGGATAGAAGTAGTCGTCGATGTGCACGCCGTCGATGTCGTAGCGGCGCACCACGTCGAGCACCACGTCCAGGGTCTGCTTCGACGCCGACTCCTCGGCCGGGTCCATCCACATGAACTTGCCGTAGCGCCGCACCGCGTCCGGGTTGCGCTGGGTGATGTGGTTCGGCGCCGCCGGCGAGCGCGCGTTGTCGTGGCGCGCGCGGTAGGGGTTGAACCAGGCGTGCAGTTCGAGGCCGCGGGCGTGCGCCTCGGTGACCCAGAATTCGAGCGGGTCGTACATCGGCTGCGGCGCGCGGCCCTGGGCGCCGGTCAGGTATTCGGTCCAGGGTTCGTGCGGCGAAGGGTAGATCGCGTCGGCCGAGGGACGCACCTGCAGGATGATCGCGTTCAGGTTCATCGAGCGGGCACGCTCGAGGATGGCGATGGCTTCGGCCTGCTGGCGCGCGACCGGCAGGTCCGGCTTGCTCGGCCAGTCGATGTTCGCCACCGTCGAGACCCAGGCGGCGCGGAATTCGCGCGGCGCGGCCGGCGGTTGGTCCACCACGGCCACCGGCGCCGGGCCCTGCGGGCCTTCCTGCGCCTTCTGCGCCTGCGGCGCCTTCTGTGCCATCGGCGCGCAAGCGCTCAGCACACCACCGAGGGCCAGCGCCCCTGCCGCAAGCGCGAACGCGCGTTTCTTCATATTAGGCTGCTGCAAAACCGCTCCCCTATCTTCTTCTTGATGACTAGACTTTGACAAACCATTTCCTGCGCCACATGAACCAGGCGATGGCGAACATGCAAACATTGAACAGCACCGCATACAGCAGCGAAGTGTTGACCGGCCCCAGCGGCAGCGCCTTGAGCGGGGCGTACAGGGCCCGTCCCAGGGACAGCGCCGTGCCATCCGGCTGCTCCAGCTTGATAAACCCGAGCATCTTGGCCAGGAAGCCGGAGAACGCGAAGATGAACAGCGCGTTCATGCCGTAGATCTTGAACGGATGCGCCCAGCGCGCCGCGGCCTCGCGCACGCCCTGGTGGGGGTTGCCGTCGAGCATCCAGTAGAAGGCGGCGAACAGCAACAACGCCCAGCCGGTCATCAGGAGCGCATACGACGGCGTCCACAGGCTCTTGTTGATCGGCATCAGTATGGTATCGAAGACCGTTCCAAGCAACAGGAAGATGAGGCCGGCCAGCAACATCCACACGGTCTGCTCGCTGCGTCCCAGGCCCGCCAGCAGGAAGCGCCCGGTCAGCACCCCGAACAGCTGGCTGCACAAGGCCGGAATGGTGCTCACCACCCCTTCCGGGTCCCAGGTCCTGGATTGCACCCACATGTGGCCGTCGAGCAGCATGCGGTCGACCCAGGCGCCGAAGTCCTTGCCCGGCTCCAGCACGCCGGCGCCGATCCCGGGCACCGGCACCCACAGCATCAGCGCACTATATATAGTCAGCAGGGCGGCGATGACGGCCAGCTGCGCGCGCCAGCCCAGGTAGATGACGACCGGCGCGGCCAGCAGGGTGCACACGGCAATGCGCTGCAGCACGCCGGGAATGCGCACGTGCTCGAAATCGAAACGGGGGATCAGGTTCAGGGCGAAGCCGATCAGGAAGATCAGCAGCGCGCGCTTGGCCAGCTTGGCCAGCAGGCGCCGCTTGTCGGCGCCCGCCGCCGACAGGCGGCCCAGCGACAGGGCCATCGACATCCCGGCGATGAACAGGAAGAAGGGGAAGATGGTGTCGGTGAAGGTCCAGCCGTGCCACTTCGCATGGGCGAGCTGCGCGTACAGGTGGCTCCAGTCGCCCGGATTATTCACCAGCACCATCGCGGCGATCGTGAAGCCGCGGAAAGCATCAAGCGAGTTCAAGCGGCCAGCTGCGTCGCTCATCCCTGCACGGTCTCCCTGTCCTGTCATGCAGCCTGGCCCGCCGGCGGCGGGATGCCGCTCTTGTTATTTCTTGCCGAATTCCGGATCGATCCGCACCAGCGCCGCCATGATGAAGGCGGGAATGGTCGCGAAGAAGGTCCAGATGAAGAATGCCTTGTAGCCAAGCATTTCCTGCAATGCGCCACTCCACATGCCCGGCACCATCATGCCCAGCGCCATCAGGCCGGTGCACAGCGCGTAGTGGGCGGTCTTGTGCTCGCCCTCGGCCACCATGATCATGTACATCAGCATGGCGGTGAAGCCGAAGCCGTAGCCGAACTGCTCGAGGGCGATGAAGCCGGAGATCAGGTAGAGGTCGGACGGCTGGGTCTGCGACAGGAAGACGAACACCAGGTCCGGCATGTGGACGGCGAACACCATCAGCCACAGGCAGCGCTTCAGGCCCCAGCGCGAGATCAGGTAGCCGCCGGCCAGCCCGCCCAGCGTGAGCGCGGTCACGCCGACGGTGCCATAGGCGATGCCGACCTCGGAGGTGGTCATGCCCAGGCCGCCCTCGGCGACCGGATCGCGCAGGAAGGGCAGGGCCAGCTTGAGCATCTGCGCCTCGCCCAGGCGGAAGGTGAGGATGAAACCGATGATCAGCCAGATGTCGCGCTTGCGGAAAAAGGCGGCGAAGGTCTCGAAGAAGTCGCGCAGCGGGTTGTCGCTTTTCTTGACCGCGTGGTCGGTGTCGGGCAGGGGCAGCACGAACTGGTGCCAGCCCACCAGCAGGGCGAACACGGCCGCCAGCACGAAGAAGGTGACCGACCAGGCGTAGGCCGGGTCGCCGCTGGACTTGGTCAGCTCGCCGGCCAGGTAGACCAGCGGACCTTGCACCGCCAGGTTGGCCAGGCGGTAGAAGGTGGAACGCACGCCGACGAAGGCCGCCTGCTGCTTCTGGCGCAGCCCCAGCATATAGAAACCGTCGGCGGCGATGTCATGGGTGGCCGAACTGATCGCCATCACCCACATCACCGCCAGGCTGATGGTGAAGAAGGCGGGCATGTGCAGCACGCCGGCCAGCACGCCCAGCGCGGCCGCGCACACCACCTGCATCAGCACGGTCCAGCGGCGCTTGGTGCCGAACATGTCGACCAGGGGCGACCACAGCGGCTTGATCACCCACGGCAGGTACAGCAGGCTGGTGTAGAACGCGATGTCGGAATTGGAGATGCCCAGGTCCTTGTACATGATGACCGACAGGGTCATCACGACGGCGTAGGGAATTGCCTGGACGAAATAGAGCGGCGGCACCCACAGCCACGGATTCTTCGCTTGCGAATTTTGCATAACTCTTTCCTGGTCGGGCGGCCGTACAGCTAGGTGGGGCGGTGGGCGCTTACGCGGCCAGCGCCTGACGCACGCTGCCGCGCGCCGCCTCCAGCAGGGTCCGTGCCTGATCGACACTGGTTTGTTTGGACAAGGCCACGATCGCGGTCTTGACGTGGAAATCACACTGTTCCAGCACCGCGCGCGCGGCGGCCTCGTCGGCGCCGGTGGCGAAACTGGTCAGGCGGATGGCGCGCCGGACGAGCTTGGCGTTGGTAGCCTTCAAGTCTACCATCAGGTTGCCATAAACCTTGTTCAAACGCACCATCAATGCGCTAGAGAAAGTGTTCAGTGCGATCTTCTGCGAGGTGCCCGCCTTCAGGCGGGTGCTGCCCGAGATGACTTCCGAGCCGGTGTCGAGGGTGACGCCGATCTCGGCTTCCCCGGCCACCGGGGCGTCGGCGTTGTTGGCGAAGCCGATCGTCAGCGCGCCCGCCTCGCGCGCGGCGCGCAGGGCGCCCAGCACGTAGGGCGTGCCGCCGGAAGCGGCGATCAGCAGCACGACGTCGTTCGGGCCGACATCGACCGAACGCAGGTCGGCCGCGCCCTGGACGCTGTCGTCCTCGGCCCCTTCGACCGCGACGAACATCGCGTCGGTGCCGCCGGCCAGCAGGGCGACTGCCCGGCCGTGCGGCCACGAGAACGTGGGATACAGCTCGACACTGTCGAGCACCCCCAGGCGCCCCGAGGTGCCGGCGCCGACATACACCAGGCGTCCGCCGGCTTCCACCCGCGGCAGCGCGGCCTCGACGGCGGCGGCGATCCGCTCCCCGGCGGCGCGCACCGCATTGACCGCGTTGAGCTGGTCGTCGACGAGAACGCTCACCAGGTCCCGGGTCGGGTACTGGTCGAGCTGCGCGTGGTCCTGGGCCGGGGTTTCAGTCTTGAGCATCGCCTTGTCTTCGGGTGCGGAGGTTTCGATGAAACCAGTGTAATACCAATTGCCGGGCCGATCCCATGAAAGGATCGGGCGTTATTATGAGGAAAAGTTATGCCGGGCGTCGCATTTCGGCCACGAAGTCGTAGTGGTCGCTGCGGCAGTAGGAGTGGGTCAGCTCGACCGGCTGGTCCGACGCCAGGTAGCCGACCCGGGTGATGAACAGCAGGGCCTGGCCCTCGGGCACGCCCAGGCGCGCGGCCAGCTCGGCCGGCGCGTTCATGGCCCGGATGTGCTGCAGCGCGCGCACCGGCATGTGATCGGTCTTGTCCAGGTGGGCGTACAACGAGCCGTTCACGCCTTCCGGGCGCGGCAGCACGGTGGCGGGGATGACGCTGACCTCGTAGGCCATCACCACATCGTCGGCCAGGCGCAGGCGCTCCAGCCGCGCGACCCGGGTATTCGCCGACAGGCCCAGCGCGAGTTGCTCATCCAGGTCCGCGATCACGATCTCGCGCCGCAGCCACTGCGAGCTGGGGGTGTAGCCGCGCTGCTGCAGCTGTTCGGAAAAGCTCGACAGGTTCGACAGCGGCTGCAGGATGCGCGGGGCGATGTAGTTCCCCGAGCCGCGGCGCCGCACCACCAGGCCCTGCTCGACCAGCTGGTCGATGGCCTTGCGGGCGGTCACGCGCGAGACGTCCAGCTGCTCGGACAGGGCGCGCTCGGACGGCAGCGCCTGGTCGACGCGGTAGCGCCCGTCGCGCACGTCCTGGGTCAGCTTGCGCGCCAGTTGCATGTAGAGCGGAGAATTGTCGTTCAGGTCGACCCTGAACTCGTCGGAGGTGTGGCTCATCGCGGTTCCCTGCAGTATCCCAGCGGCAGAAGTGTAAAGGCATCCCCGGCGCCTGGGTCGGGCCACGGCATGAAAAAAGATGCCCGGGCCATTCCCTGATGTTATGTCAATACTTTTTGGCACCTATGTCACAAAGTTATGCGTTGGCAATGCGTATTCATTGGCCGGGGCCGGACGCAGTCCGTATTCTCACCTGCGAGCCCGTGCAGGCGCGCGGGATGCACTGAAAAGGGGCAGGCATGAACCAAAACAGGCGTACCTTGTTGGGACTGGTATTGTTGGGCGCGGCGCAGCCGCTTTTCGCGGCCGGGCCGGAGCTGGCGGGCGGCGGCATGGCCGGACTGGACGCGCAGCTGGCCGCCGTCGTGGACGACCCGGACCTGCAGCTGGCCAGCCTGTCGGTGCTGGCGATCCGCGACGGCAAGGTGGTGTACGAGCGCGCCTTCGGCCGGCGCCGGATCGGTGCCAATGGCAATCCCGACCTGCCCGCCACGCCGGACACGCTGTACCGCATCGCCTCGATCTCCAAGATGATGACCACGCTCGGGCTGATGCGCCTGGTCGAGGAAGGCAAGCTCGACCTGGACGCGGACGTCTCCGGCTACCTCGGCTTCACGCTGCGCAACCCGCATTTCCATACGAAGCCCATCACGCTGCGCACCCTGCTCACCCACACCTCGTCCCTGCGCGACGACGCCGGCTACTCCTGGCCGGCCAGCACGGCCCTGCGCGACATCCTGGTACCGGGCGCGCCGTTGTATGGACAGGGCGCGATGTGGTCGGCCAAGGCGGCGCCGGGCGAGTACTTCACCTACTCGAACCTGGGCTGGGCCGTGATCGGCACCGCGATGGAACGGGTGACCGGCGAACGCTTCGACCGCCTGATGCAGCGCCTGCTGCTGCAGCCGCTTGGACTGAGCGCCGGCTACAACCCGTCCGAACTGCCGCCGGCCGCCCTGGCCAACCTGGCCACGCTGTACCGCAAGCGCACCACCGACACCGAGGTGTGGGACGCGAACGGCCCGTGGATCGCGCAGGTCGACGACTACGCCGCCCGGCCGCCGGCCCCGCCGCCCGGCCTGGACCGCTACGTACCCGGCACCAACGCCACCCCGTTCAGCCCGACCGGGGGGTTGCGCATCTCGGCGCGCGGCATGGGCACGGTGATGCGCATGCTGATGAACGGCGGCGTGCACGTCGATGAACAAGGCCGCTCGCACCGCATCCTGCAGCCGGCCACCTTCGAGCGCATGTTCGCGCGCCACTGGACCCACGACGGCAAGGGCGGCAACGGCGATTCGATGGGGAACTTCCTGAACGCCTGGGGACTGGGCAACGCCCACTTCCCGGACCAGCCGGGCATCGCCCTGGTCGAGGGCGGCGGCCTGGAGGCGGTGGGCCACCTGGGCGACGCCTACGGGCTGCGCTCGGTGTTCGCCGCCGACCTGAAGCGGCGCAACGGCATCGTCATGCTGGTGGGCGGCACCACCGCCGATCCGGACAAGGACAAGGGGCGTTATTCCGCGATGGCGCGGTTCGAGGAACGCATCCTGACCGCCCTGTACCGGCAGGCCATCCTCGGCCAGTCCGGCTGAGGTTGCACAAAAAACGTGCATATCCCCGGGTTATGACTTCTCGCCCTAGATTCATTGGTCGAGGCCCGGGGCAGCACCTAAGCTCTTTCGTTATGGTTAAACAGGACAGTGTGGCGGCATGCAGCAAGTAATCGTAATCGGCGGCGGTGTCGTCGGCCTCACCTCGGCATGGTGGCTGGTTGAAGCCGGCTTCAACGTCACGCTGCTCGAACGCGCGCCCGAAATGGGCAGCGGCGCCAGCTATGGCAACGGCGGGCAGCTGAGCTACCGCTACGTCTCGCCCCTGGCGGACGAGGGCGTGCCGTTCAAGGCCATCCAGTGGCTGTTCCAGGACAACGGTCCGTTGCGCCTGCGGCCCGAGGCCGACCTGCGCCAGTACAAGTGGCTGGCCAGCTTCCTGGCGCACTGCCGCGCCGACGTCAACCGCAAGACCACGGCCAAGCTGCTCGAACTGGGCGAACTGTCGCGCCAGGCCATGGGCCGGCTCGAAATGACCATCCCGCTCGACGAGTTCGGGTGGCGCGACGCCGGCAAGCTGGTGGTGTACCGCTCGAAGAAGGTATTCGACCAGGCCGCCGCCAAGCCGAACGCGGGCGAGATCTGGTCGCCGGCCGAGTGCGCCGAGCGCGAGCCTTCGCTGGCCGCGGCCTCGCACCTGCTCGCTGGCGGCATCTACAACGGGGGGGAGGCGGTGGCCGACTGCCACGCCTTCTGCCAGGCGCTGGCGACGCGGCTGCAGTCCCACCCGCGCTTCTTCGGCTTCGTCCAGGGCGAGGCGAAGCGGCTGGTCACGGCCGGCGGCAGGGTCACCGGCTTGGACACCACGGCCGGGATGCTCTCGGCCGACGCCTTCGTGCTGGCCGCCGGCATCCAGAGCCGCGACCTGGCCGCCGGCGCGGACATCGCCCTGCCGCTGTACCCGCTCAAGGGCTACAGCCTGACGGCGCCGATCCGCCCCGACGACGTGGCGCCGGAAATCAGCGTGACCGATTTCGAGCGCAAGGTGCTGTACGCGCGCATCGGCGACAAATTGCGCGTGGCCGCGATGGTGGACATGGTCGGCGAGGACCTCTCGCTCGACGAGCGCCGGGTAGAGGGCCTGAAGCGCCAGGTGCGCGAGACCATGCCGCGCGCGGCCGACTACCACCAGGTCACGCCCTGGACCGGCCTGCGCCCGGCCACGCCGAGCAGCGCCCCTATCATCGGCGCCACGCCCTACCGCAACCTGTGGCTGAACGTCGGGCACGGCCCGCTCGGCTTCACCTTCGCCTGCGGCAGCGCCAGCGTCCTGGCCGACCTGATGGCGGGCAAGGCGCCGCCTTTCGCGCTGGACGGGTTGTCGCTGCGCGGCTGAGTCTGTCCGACGGGCGGGTAGGGTGGGCGGGGCCGCCGAGGCACTTGTGCCCACGCGTGGCGCGTAAATCCCGAGCGTGCCGGCGGCGCCCGCCGCGCCGAAATCGCGGATAATGGCGGGATGCCTACATCGTCAACGTCCGGCGCCTGCCCCTGCGGCGGCCCATCGCTCGCCGCCTGCTGCGGCCCCTACCTGTCCGGCGCGGCCCTGCCGCCGACCGCCGAGGCGCTGATGCGCTCGCGCTACAGCGCCTACACCCTGCGCGACGAGGACTACCTGCGCGCGACCTGGCATCCGAGCACGCGGCCGCAGGACCGGATTCTCGACGACGAGGCCATGCGCTGGCTCGGCCTTGAGATAAAATCTGCTTTACGTTTACGTCAACGTAAAGCAGAATTGCCGGACGATCCAGATCGCGACACCGTCGAGTTCGTCGCCCGTTTCAAGATCGGCGGGCGCGCCCACCGGCTGCACGAGGTCAGCCGCTTCGTGCGCGAACCCGGCCCGGACGGCGCGCCGCGCTGGTTCTACCTGGACGGCAGTTTCCCCGAGTAAGAACGACAAGCAGAGGACAGCAATGCCCCACATCGAGAGCAAACTCAATCCGCGCAGCGACGACTTCAAAGCCAACGCCGCGGCCATGCAAACCCTGGTCGACGACCTGCGCGCCAAGGTCGCCGCCGTGGCCCGTGGCGGTGGCGAGGCCGCCAGCGCCAAGCACGTCGCACGCGGCAAGCTGCTGCCGCGCGACCGGGTGCAGATGCTGCTCGATCCGGGCACGCCCTTCCTCGAGTTCTCCCAGCTGGCCGCCTACGAGATGTACGAGGGCGCGGCGCCGGCGGCCGGCATCATCACCGGCATCGGCCGCGTGGCCGGCCAGGAATGCGTGATCGTCTGCAACGACGCCACGGTCAAGGGCGGCACCTACTACCCGATGACGGTCAAGAAGCACCTGCGCGCGCAGGAGATCGCCGAGCAGAACAACCTGCCCTGCATCTACCTGGTGGACTCGGGCGGCGCCAACCTGCCGAACCAGGACGACGTGTTCCCGGACCGCGAACACTTCGGCCGCATCTTCTACAACCAGGCCAACATGTCGGCCAAGGGCATCCCGCAGGTGGCGGTGGTGATGGGCTCGTGCACCGCCGGCGGCGCCTACGTGCCGGCCATGAGCGACGAGTCGATCATCGTCAAGGAACAGGGCACCATCTTCCTTGGCGGCCCGCCGCTGGTGAAGGCGGCCACGGGCGAAGTGGTCAGCGCCGAGGACCTGGGCGGCGGCGACGTGCACACCCGCCTGTCGGGCGTGGCCGACCACCTGGCCCAGGACGACCTGCACGCGCTGTCGCTGGCGCGCACCATCGTCTCGAACCTGAACCGCACCAAGCCGGTGCAGGGCGCGCAGCGCGAACCGGCGGAGCCGAAGTACGCGCCGCGGGAGCTGTACGGCGTGATCCCGGTGGACACCCGCAAGCCCTTCGACGTGCGCGAAGTGATCGCGCGCGTGGTCGACGGCAGCGAGTTCGACGAATTCAAGGCGCGCTACGGCACCACCCTGGTGTGCGGCTTCGCCCACATCTTCGGCATGAAGGTCGGCATCATCGCCAACAACGGCATCCTGTTCTCGGAATCGGCGCTCAAGGGCAGCCATTTCATCGAACTGTGCTGCCAGCGCAAGATCCCGCTGGTCTTCCTGCAGAACATCACCGGCTTCATGGTCGGACGCAAGTACGAGAACGAGGGCATCGCCCGCAACGGCGCCAAGATGGTGACCGCCGTGGCCACCGCCTCGGTGCCGAAGTTCACGGTCATCATCGGCGGCTCCTTCGGCGCCGGCAACTACGGCATGTGCGGGCGCGCCTTCTCGCCGCGCTTCCTGTGGATGTGGCCGAACGCGCGCATCTCGGTGATGGGCGGCGACCAGGCGGCCTCGGTGCTGGCCACCGTCAAGCGCGACGGCATCGAGTCGCGCGGCGGCCAGTGGACGGCGGACGAGGAAGCCGCCTTCAAGCAGCCGATCAAGGAGCAGTACGAGCACCAGGGCCACCCCTACTACGCCAGCGCGCGCCTTTGGGACGACGGCGTGATCGACCCGGCCGACACCCGCATGGTGCTGGGCCTGGGACTGTCCGCCGCCCTCAACAAGCCGATCGAGGACACGAAGTTCGGTGTCTTCCGCATGTAAGGAGACGAGCATGGAATACCAAACCCTGAACATCGCCGTCGAGGGCAAGGTCGCGACAGTCACCCTCGACCGTCCGGACCTGCGCAACGCCTTCAACGAGACCGCGATCGCCGAACTGGCGCTGGCCTTCGACCAGCTAAGCGGCGACGAACAGGTGCGCGCCATCGTGCTGGCCGCGAACGGCCCGGCCTTCTGCGCCGGCGCCGACCTGAACTGGATGAAGAAGATGGCCGGCTACTCGAACGCCGAGAACGAGGCCGACGCGATGCGCCTGGCCGACATGCTGCGCACCATCTACCTGTGCCCCAAGCCGGTGGTGGCGAAGGTGCAGGGCGACTGCTACGCCGGGGGCATGGGCCTGGTCGCCGCCTGCGACATCGTGGTGGCGGCCGAGGGCGTGAACTTCTGCCTGTCCGAGGTGAAGCTGGGCCTGATCCCGGCCACCATCTCGCCCTACGTGATCAAGGCGATGGGCGAACAGGCCTCGCGTCGCTACTTCCTGACGGCCGAGCGTTTCGGCGCGCGCGAGGCGCACCGCCTCGGCCTGGCGCACGAGGTGGTGGTGGCCGAGGAACTCGACGCCACCGTCGCCGGCATCGTCAAGGCGCTGGTCGCGAACAGCCCGAACGCCGTCACCCGCGCCAAGGCGCTGGTGCGCGAGGTGGCCGGCGCGCCGGTCAGCGACGCGCTGCTGGCCGACACCGCGCGCCGGATCGCCGAGATCCGCGCCTCGGAACAGGGACGCGAGGGCGTCGCGTCCTTCCTCGAAAAACGCAAGCCCTCGTGGCTCGACTGACGCAGTGGCAGGAACCGAGACTTGAAGCACGACACCCCTTCCGACTGGATTTCCCGTAGCCTGGCGGCGGTCTGGCATCCTTGCACGCAGATGCAGCACCACGAGAAGGTGCCGCTGATCGCCGTCAGCCACGGCAAGGGCCCGTGGCTGTACGACCGCGAGGGCCGGCGCTACCTGGACGGCATCAGCTCGTGGTGGGTGAACCTGTTCGGCCACGCGAACCCGCGCATCAACGCGGCGCTCAAGGACCAGCTCGACAAGCTCGAACACGCGATGCTGGCCGGCTTCACGCACGAGCCGGTGATCGAACTGTCAGAGCAGCTCTCCGCCCTCACCGGCCACGTGCTCGGCCACGCGTTCTACGCTTCCGACGGCGCTTCCGCGGTCGAGATCGCGATGAAGATGAGCTTCCACGCCTGGCGCAACGCCGGCTTCGCGGACAAGCAGGAATTCGTCTGCCTGCAGGGCAGCTACCACGGCGAGACGATCGGCGCGCTGGCCGTGACCGACGTGCCGCTGTTCAAGGACGCCTACGGCCCGCTGCTGCGCGCGGCCCACGTGGTCGCATCGCCCGACGCGCGCGGCGCGGCGGAAGGTGAAAGCGCCGAGGACGTGGCGCGGCGCGCGATCGCGGACGTGCAGCGCCTGTTCGAACAGCGCGCCCACCGCATCGCGGCCATCATCGTCGAGCCGCTGGTGCAGTGCGCGGGCGGGATGGCGATGCACGATCCACTGTACCTGAAACTGCTGCACGACCTGTGCGACCGCTACCACGTGCACCTGATCGCCGACGAGATCGCCGTCGGCTGCGGACGCACCGGCAGCTTCTTCGCCTGCGAGCAGGCCGGCATCTGGCCCGACTTCCTGTGCCTGTCAAAGGGGATCAGCGGCGGCTACCTGCCGCTGTCGCTGGTGCTCACGCGCGACGAGATCTACCAGGCCTTCTACAGCGAGGACATCACCCGCGGCTTCCTGCACTCGCACTCCTACACCGGCAATCCGCTGGCCTGCCGCGCGGCCCTGGCCACGCTGGAGATCTTCCGCGACGACGATGTCCTGGTCCGCAACCGGGCGCTGGCCGCGAGCCTGGCCGACGCGCTCGCGCCGCTGGCCGACCACCCGCGCACCCGCCACTTCCGCCAGCGCGGCATGATCTTCGCCTTCGACGCGGTCGAGCCGGATGCCGCGCGCGCGGCGAGCTTTTCGCGCCGCTTCTTCACGGAGGCGGTCGAGAACGAACTGCTCTTGCGTCCGATCGGGCGCACCGTGTACCTGATGCCGCCCTACGTGCTGGACGACGAGGAAGTGGCAGGCCTGGCCGCGCGCACGCGCAAGGTCTTCGAATCGGTGATCGGCGCCTGAGCATGGACCTGATCGCCCGCATCGACAGCCAGCTCGACGCGCTCGCCGCGCAGAGCCTGACACGCCGGCGCCGCGTGGCCGAAAGCGCCTGCGCGCCCCGCCAGCTGGTCGATGGCCGGCCCCTGCTCGCCTTCTGCAGCAACGACTACCTGGGCCTGGCGGCCCATCCGCGGGTGGCCGCCGCGCTCGCCGAGGGCGCGCGCCTGTACGGCGCCGGCAGCGGGGCCTCGCACCTGGTCAGCGGCCACGGCCGCGCCCACGCCGCGCTTGAAGAACGGCTGGCGCACCTGCTGTCGCCGCACCTGGAGCGCGCGCGCGCCCTCTACCTGTGCACCGGCTACATGGCCAACCTGGCCGTGCTCACGACGCTCGGCGGCAGCGCCGACGCGGCCATCTTCTCGGAGGCGCTGAACCACGCCTCGCTGATCGACGGCGCCCGCCTGGCGCGCGCCGGCGTGAGCGTCTATCCGCATGGCGACGTGCAGGCGCTGGCGGCCCAGCTCGAGGCGAGCGAGGCGACGACCAAGATCGTCGTCACCGACAGCGTGTTCTCGATGGACGGCAACCTGGCGCCCCTGCCCGCCCTGCTCGCGCTGTGCGAGCGCCACGGGGCCTGGCTGGTGGTGGACGACGCGCACGGCTTCGGCGTGCTCGGCCGGGAAGGCCGGGGCGCCCTCGAACACTTCGGGTTGCGCTCGCCCAACCTGGTGTACGTGGGCACGCTGGGCAAGGCCGCCGGCGTCGGGGGCGCCTTCGTCGCCGCGCACGCGAGCGTGATCGAACTGATGGTCCAGCGCGCCCGGCCCTACATCTACACCACGGCGGCGCCCCCGGCCCTGGCGCACGCGCTGCTCACCAGCCTGGACATCATCGGCGGCGACGAAGGCGCGGCCCTGCGCGCCAATCTGCGCGCACTGGTGGCGCAGCTGCGCGGTTCCCTGTCCCTGTCGCGCTGGGAACTGGCGGCATCGGAAACGGCGATCCAGCCGCTCATCATCGGTGCCAACGACCGGGCCCTGCTGGCCTCGGCGGCCCTGCACGAACAAGGGCTGTGGGTGCCGGCGATCCGTCCGCCGACGGTGGCCCCCGGCACGGCGCGCCTGCGCGTGACCCTGTCGGCCGCCCACACCGGGGACGACGTCGCGCGGCTCGCCGCCGCGCTCAACCAACTGGAAAAGGATGTGGGATGAGGAACCTCAACGATCCCGACAACCCGGCCGTCGCCGCCCCTGGCCTGGCCACACCCGCGAAGAAAACCGCCCCGGCGCCGGCTCCCCTGCCCCAGGCGCTCGCGGCCGAAGGCGTGCCCACCCGCTTCTGCTGCTTCGTGACCGGCACCGACACCGAGATCGGCAAGACCCTGGTCTCGGCCGCGATCCTGCACAAGCTGGTCGCGAGCGGGCGGCGCGCCTGCGGCATGAAGCCGGTCGCGGCCGGCGCGGAGATGCGTGACGGCCGCCTGCACAACGAGGATGCCGACCTGCTGGCCGCCGCCGGCAACGTCTCGCTGCCATCCGGGATCACCACGCCCTTCATGCTGCGCGAGCCGGCCGCGCCACACATCGCCGCCGCGCTCGAGGGCGTGCGCATCGACCCGGTGCCGATCATCGCCGCCTACGCCGAGATCGCGGCCGCGTCCGACGCCGTGGTGGTCGAGGGCGTGGGCGGATTCCGGGTGCCGTTCAACGAAGACTTCGACAGCGCCGACCTGGCCGCCCAGCTCCAGTTGCCGGTGGTGCTGGTGGTCGGGCTGCGCCTGGGCTGCATCAGCCACGCGCTGCTCACGGCCGAGGCGATCGTCGCGCGCGGTCTGGTACTGGCGGGCTGGGTCGCCAACAGCACGCAGGAAGACATGCGCTTCGAGCGCGAGAACATCGAGGCGCTGGCGCAGCGCATCCCGGCGCCGCTGCTGGGCCACGTGCCACGCCTGGAACAACCGACGGCCGCCGCGGCGGCCGCCTTCATCGATCTCGCGGGACTGCCGGGCTGGCCGTCGCCGCGCGCCTAGCACCACACAAGCCAAGCACCATACAAGGAAACGAGATGTCCCAATCCCAAACCGTCGCCCTGCACCGCCCCACCGCCCCGATCCGCGAGAAGGAAAACGCGACCTGGCCCCTGGCCGACGTGCTGGCGCTGTTCGAACTGCCGCTGCCGGAACTGATGTTCCGCGCCCAGACCGTCCACCGCGCCAACTTCCCCGACGGCGACGTCGAACTGGCCACCCTGCTGTCGATCAAGACCGGCGGCTGCGAGGAAGATTGCGGCTACTGCCCGCAGGCGGCACGCTACGACACCGGCGTGGAAGCGAAGAAGATCCTCGACATCGACACCGTGCTGGACGCGGCGCGCCAGGCCAAGGCCAACGGCGCGACGCGCTTTTGCATGGGCGCGGCGTGGCGCAGCCCGAAGGAGCGCGACATGGCCAAGGTCGAGGAGATGGTGCGCTCGGTGAAGGCGCTGGGCATGGAAACCTGCGCCACCCTGGGCATGCTGGAGGAAGGCCAGGCCGAGCAGCTCAAGAACGCGGGGCTGGACTTCTACAACCACAACATCGACACCGCGCCGGACTTCTACGACAACGTGATCTCGACCCGCGAGTACCAGGACCGCCTGGACACGCTCGGCCGCGTGCGCCAGGCCGGCCTGAAGGTCTGCTGCGGCGGCATCGTGGGCATGGGCGAGACGCGCGAGCAGCGCGCCGGCCTGATCGCCCAGCTGGCGAACCTGAACCCCTACCCTGAATCGGTGCCGGTGAACCACCTGGTGCAGGTCGAAGGCACGCCGCTGCACGGCCTGCCGCCACTGGACCCGATCGAATTCGTGCGCACCATCGCCGTGGCGCGCATCACGATGCCGCAGGCACGGGTGCGCCTGTCGGCCGGCCGCCGCGAGCTGGGCGAACCGGTGCAGGCGATGTGCTTCATGGCCGGCGCCAACTCGATCTTCTACGGCGACAAGCTGCTCACCACCGACAACCCGGAAGCGAACGACGATCGCGCGCTGCTGGCCAAGCTCGGCCTGAAGACGCGCTCGGCGACGCTCGACTCGGCCCCGAAGGCAAGCTGCGGCTGCTGAAATTGCGAAAAGGGGCAGCCGCGATCCGGCTGTCCTCCCATCCCTGGAACCATCTAGCGAAAGACTACGCATGTTCACGAAAATCCTCATCGCCAACCGTGGCGAAATCGCCTGTCGCGTGGCCGCCACGGCGCGCCGCATGGGTATCCGTACCGTCGCCGTGTATTCGGAAGCGGACGCCGGATCGAAACACGTTGCGGTATGCGATGAGGCGGTGTTGATCGGGCCGGCCGCGGCCAAGGAGAGCTACCTGCGCGGCGACAAGATCATCGAGGTGGCCAAGGCGACCGGCGCCCAGGCGATCCATCCGGGCTACGGCTTCCTGTCCGAGAACGCCGAATTCGCGGACGCCGTCACGGCCGCCGGCCTGGTCTTCATCGGCCCGCCGGCCTCGTCGATGCGCGCGATGGGTTCCAAGTCGGCCGCCAAGCAGCTGATGGAAGGCGCGAACGTGCCGCTGGTGCCGGGCTACCACGGCGACGACCAGGACCCGCAGCTCCTGCAGCGCAAGGCCGACGCCATCGGCTACCCCGTCCTGCTCAAGGCCAGCGCCGGCGGCGGCGGCAAGGGCATGCGCGTGGTCGAGCGCTCCGAGGACTTCGCCGGCGCGCTGGCCTCGTGCAAGCGCGAGGCGATCAGCTCCTTCGGCGACGACAAGGTGCTGGTCGAAAAGTACCTGATCCGTCCGCGCCACATCGAGATCCAGGTGTTCGCGGACAGCCATGGCAACTGCGTCTACCTGCACGAGCGCGACTGCTCGGTGCAGCGGCGCCACCAGAAGGTGCTGGAGGAGGCGCCGGCCCCCGGCATGACGCTCGAACGCCGGATGGCGATGGGCGAAGCGGCGGTGGCGGCGGCGCGCGCGGTCGGCTACGTGGGCGCCGGCACCGTCGAGTTCATCGCCAACCAGGACGGCTCGTTCTACTTCATGGAGATGAACACCCGCCTGCAGGTCGAGCACCCGGTCACCGAGATGATCACCGGGACCGACCTGGTCGAATGGCAGCTGCGCGTGGCCGCCGGCCAGCCGCTGCCGAAGCGCCAGAACGAACTGGCGATCCACGGCCACTCGATCGAGGCGCGCATCTACGCCGAGAACCCGGAAAAGGGCTTCCTGCCCTCGATCGGCACGCTGCGCCACATGGACACCCCGGGCGCGGTGAATTTCGAACTGGGCGGCGTGGCGGGCGTGGAGCCGGCCGCGGTGCGCATCGATTCCGGCGTGCGCGAGGGCGACGCCATCTCGCCGTTCTACGACCCGATGATCGCCAAGCTGATCGTCTGGGGTGCCGACCGCACCCAGGCGCTGGCGCGCCTGTCGCAGGCCCTGGCCGAGTTCCAGATCGTCGGCCTGGCCACCAACATCGCCTTCCTCAAGCGCCTGGTCGAAGGCCAGGCCTTCTCCAGCGCAGACCTGGACACCGGCCTGATCGAGCGCCACGGCGACACCCTGTTCCCGCAGCCGAAGGCGGCGCCGGTTGGCGCGCTGGCGCTGGCGGCGGTGGCCCTGATCGAGGCGGAGACGGCGCAGTCGGCCGCGCGCTCGGCGGTCGGCTCCGACCCGTGGGGGCAGGCGCGCGGCTGGCGCCTGAACGGCGACTACCGGCGCCTGCTGGCCTTCAGCGACGAGTACAGCGCGGCGCAGGAGGCGAAGGCCTACCGCCTGGGCGTGATCTACCACGCGCACGGCTGGGAGCTGGAGCTGGACGGCGCGCGCCACGAGGTGTGCCTGGTCGCGCGCGACGGCGCCGACCTGTCGCTGCGCGTGGGCGAGACCTCGCTGCACGGCAGCGTGCGCCGCGACGGCGAACTGCTGCACGTGTTCACCGGCGGCGCGCACCACACCTTCGCCTATGACGACCCGATGGCGCACGCGGGCGAGCACGAGGCGGCCGGCGGGCGCCTGACCGCGCCGATGCCGGGCAAGGTGGTCGCGGTGCTGGCATCGGCCGGCCAGGAAGTGAAGAAGGGCGAGCCGCTGGTCATCATGGAAGCGATGAAGATGGAGCACACCATCACCGCGCCGGGCGACGGCCTGGTCGAGGAAGTGCTGTACCAGGTCGGCGACCAGGTGGCCGACGGCGCTCCGCTGCTGGCCTTCAAGGCCGCCGCCTGAGCCGGCGGCCAAGGACGGGAGACGAGATGCGCATACTGCTTTACCGTGGCGACGGCATGACCGAACCCTGGGCGCGCGAATTCGCGGCCGCGCTGCCGCAGGCGCAGACCTTCGCGTGGCAGGAGGGCGAGCCGCTCGCGCCCTGCGACTATGCCGTCGTGTGGAACCCCACCATGCACCTGCTCGGCCAGCTGTCGCAGGTGAAGGCGATCTTCCTGATGGGCGCGGGCGTGGACGCCCTGCTCAAGTTCGGCGCGGCGCTGCCCGATGTGCCGATCGTGCGCCTGGGGGACGCCGGCATGGGCGTGCAGATGGCCGAATACGTCACCCACGCGGTGTTGCGCTACTTCCGCCGCTTCGACGAATACGACCGGCAGGCGCGCCAGCGCGTCTGGCAGCCGCTGGCGCAGCATGCGAAAGAGGACTTCACGGTGGGCGTGATGGGACTGGGCAAGCTGGGCATGCCGGTACTCGACGCGCTGCGCCGCTTCGGCTTCCCGCTGCGCGGCTGGAGCCGCACCGCGAAGGAGATCCCGGGCGTGCAATGCTTCGCCGGCATGGAGCAGCTGGACGACTTCCTGTCCGGCACGCGCGTGCTGGTGTGCATGCTGCCGCTCACGGCCGAGACCAGCAACCTGCTCGACCGGCACCGCCTGGGCGGCTTGCAGGAAGGCGCCTACCTGATCAATGTGGCGCGCGGCGCGATCGTCGCGGAGCCCGACCTGCTGGCCCTGATCCGTTCCGGCCACCTGGCCGGCGCCACGCTCGACGTGTTCCGCAACGAGCCGCTGCCGGCCCAGCACCCTTTCTGGGAAGAGCCGCGCATCGCGATCACCCCGCATATTTCGGCGCTGACCGTGCGCCATGACGCCGTCCTGCAGATCGCCGCCAAGATCGGCGCGCTGGAAGCCGGCCTTCCGGTCGACGACCTGGTCGACCGCAACCGTGGATACTGACATGAACAACCTGCCAAGCCTGCCGAAACAAGTCAAGATCGTCGAAGTGGGGCCGCGCGACGGCCTGCAGAACGAGAAGGAGGCGGTGTCCGCCGACATCAAGGTCGAGCTGGTCGAGCGCCTGGCGCGCGCCGGCTTCGTCAACGTCGAAGCGGCATCGTTCGTCTCGCCCAAGTGGGTGCCGCAAATGGCCACCAGCGCGGAAGTGATGGCGCGCATCGAGCGCCGTCCGGGCACCATCTATTCCGCCCTCACCCCGAACATGCAGGGCTTCGAGGCGGCGCTGGCGGCGCGTGCGGACGAGGTGGTGATCTTCGGCTCGGCTTCCGAGGCGTTCTCGCAGAAGAACATCAACTGCTCGATCTCCGAGTCGATCGCCCGCTTCGAGCCGGTTGCGAAGGCGGCAAAGGACAATGGGCTGCGCCTTCGCGCCAGCATCAGCACGGCCTTCGGCTGCCCCTACCAGGGGGAGGTGCCGCTGGACGCGGTGGCCGACGTGGTGGCGCGCATGCGCGACCTGGGCGCGGACGAGATCGACATCGCCGACACCATCGGCGTGTCCACGCCGCGCAAGACGCAGGCGGTGATGCTGCGCGCGGCGCGCGAGTTCCCGATCGAGCGGCTGTCCGGGCACTTCCACGACACCTATGGGCAGGCGCTGGGCAACATCTACGCCAGCCTGGAGGTGGGCGTGGCGATCTTCCATTCCTCGGTGGCGGGACTGGGCGGCTGCCCGTACGCGAAAGGCGCGACCGGCAATGTCGCGACCGAGGACGTGGTGTACCTGCTCAATGGGCTGGGAATCGAGACCGGCATCGACCTGGACCAGGTGGTGGACGCTGGGCTGTTCATTTCGCAGGCCCTCGGGCGCAAGGGGGTGAGCAGGGTCGGCAACGCGCTGGCGGCGAAGCGGGGCGGGTAGGGTGGGCACTTGTGCCCACCGTTCCGGATCCTCGTAGCACCCCTCGTAGCACGGAACGGCATCGACTGATCAATCGTCGCGTATCGACGGTGGGCACGAGTGCCCACCCTACGGCCATTGCCCGGGGTCCCGACACGGAAATCCGGGCCGTTAATAAAAAAGCCGACAACTTGCGTTGTCGGCTTTCTCGTTATACTGGTCGGAGTACAAGGATTCGAACCTTGGACCCTCTGGTCCCAAACCAGATGCGCTACCGGGCTGCGCTACACTCCGAGGAAACGCATCATAGCCTCTGGACCGTACGCGGTCAAGGTTTCACGAGAAATAGTCAGCATTTGTGTGCATGCGGCTGAAAAAGGAGCCACCGATTGTGAATTTCGCAGCGCCGCAGCCATACGGCCAGGGCCGTGGGCGTATCGTCTTCGGCGTTGCCGTCTCGCTCGGCGTGCACGCGCTGCTGCTGTTCGCCTACCGCCACGTGGCCGTGCTCCCCGCCGATCCCCTGCCCGAAGCGCCCGCCTCGATCGCCGTCTGGGTGCGCCCACCACCGCCGCCCCCGCGGTCCGAGCCGGCACCCCAACCCGAACCCGTCCGGCGGCCGGACCCGACACCGGCGCCGAAGCGGGCCGAGCGTCCACCACAGGACACCCCGCCGCCCCCGCGTGTGATTGCCGTGCCACCCGTTCCCGCGCAGGACGAGTCCGCCGATCCGTTCGTGGTCGAGCAGGCTCCGACCCCGCAGGAACCGGAACCGGCGCCACGCTTCGACATGGACGCCGCGCGCCAGGCCGCGCGCCGGTTCGCCAATGTTCCCGATCCGGCCCGCGCCGACACGCCGGTCGGCCAGATCCCGCCGCCACCGCTTCAGACCGAGTCGAAGGCGGCGCGCGCCATCTCCCAGGCCAAGCGGCCCGACTGCAAGGACGGCCTGCCCGGCGGCCTGCTCGGGCCCCTCATCATCCTGATGGACAAGAAGGACCACGGCTGCAAGTGGTAGCGCCTACTCGCCCTTGAGTTGCAGGGCGCGCTCGTACAGCGCGTTCTTCTTGCGGCCGGTGATCTGCGCGGCGAGGCTGGCGGCCTGCTTGACGCTGCACTCGGCCAGCAGGATGCCGAGGATGCGCTCGGCCTCGGCCTCGGCGGCGTCGCTCTCCTGGGGCGCCCCCTCGAGCAGCACGACGAACTCGCCGCGCTCGCGGTTGGCGTCGGCGCGCAGCCAGGCCAGGGCCTCGCCCAGCGCGCAGCGGTGGATTTCCTCGAACAGCTTGGTCAGCTCGCGTGCGAACACGACCTGCCGGGTCGGCTCGAAGGCGCCAGCGAGCGCCTCGACGCAATCGACGATCCGGTGCGGCGCCTCGTAGAACACCAGCGTGGCCGGCTCGCGCGCCAGCGCGGCCAGCGCCGCCTCGCGCTGCTTCGCCTTGGGCGGCAAAAAGCCGACGAAGCTGAAGCGGTCGTTCACCAGTCCGCTGGCCGACAGCGCCGCGATCGCCGCCGAGGCGCCCGGCAGCGGCAGCACGCGCAGGCCCGCCGCGCGCACCGCGTCCACGATGCGCGCGCCCGGGTCGGACACGCCCGGCGTGCCGGCGTCGGACACCAGCGCCACCCGCTCGCCCGCGTGCAGGCGCTCGACCAGGCGTTCGGCCACCTCGCGCTCGTTGTGCTGGTGCGCGGCCAGCAGCGGCTTGTTCAGGCCGAAGCGGCCCAGCAGCGCACCGGTCTTGCGCGTATCCTCGCACGCCACCACGTCAGCCAGCGCCAGCAGGTGCAGGGCGCGCAGCGTGATGTCTGTTACATTGCCAATGGGTGTGGCCACCACGTACAGTGTTGCGGTAGGATAAGACTGCTGGGCTGCTTCGGCCATCACCGGCAGCTGGGCAATGTTGCTGGACGATTCTGTCATGTTAGGAATGCGATGCTCATTAATAGGTTCAAGGTCCTGCTGACCGCGAGCGCACTCGGCCTGGCCGGTTGCAGCACACCGATGCCGCCCGATCGCGGATGCGGCGTACCGGGCGGATTGTGCGCGCCCACCGTACCAAACACAAGTGTGGCACCGCCCGTGCCGCACCCGCTGGCCGCGCCGGAGCCGCCTCCCGCCCGAACGATGCCGGTCGAGCCGCCGCCACCCGCCTACGGCGCGGCAGGCGGGCCGGTCCGGATCGGCCTGCTGCTGCCGCTCGAATCGCCCGCCCTCGGCCAGGCCGCCGAAGCGGTGCGCGCCGGCTTCATGGCAGGCCACGAGCGCGACCGTACCGGCGTCGAGGTCGACGTGATCGCCACCGGCGACGACGCGGCCGGCGCGCTGGACGCCTACCGCGTGGCGAGCGAGCGCAACGACATCGTGGTCGGTCCGCTGGCGCGTTCCGCCGTGGCCGCGCTGGCGCTCAGCGGCGCCGTGGGCAAGCCGACCGTCGCCCTGAACCATCCGCAGACAGGTCAGCCGCTGCCGCCGCAGATGCTGGTGGCCGGCCTGTCGGTCGAGGAAGAAGCGATCCAGGTGGCGAACTGGGCCGCGAACGAGAACCCGGATGCGCGCGCCCTCGTGCTGACCGGCCCGGCCAGCTGGCAACAGCGCGCCGTCGGCGCCTTCGCCGCGCGCTGGAGCACCCTGGGCCGCAGCTACAAGGTCGTCGAGCTCCCGGTGGCCGACGGTTACGTGGACCCCAACGCCCTGGCCGAACTGCGCGCACAGCTGCAGTTGGAGCGTTCCGAATTGGAAAGCCTTAATGCGGGCAGCCCTGGCACGGGCACGGTCCGCGCCGATGCCGCCCTCCCGGATGCGGGCAGCCTTGCCGCAGGCCGCCCCACGGTGATTTTCGCCGCACTCGGCGCGCAGCAGTTGCGCCAGGTGCGCACCGCCCTTGGCACCTCGACCCCGACCTATGGCACTTCGTCGGTCAATCCCGGCCGCGATCCCGGCGTGAGCGCGCCGGAACTGGACGGCGTGCGCCTGGTCGACCTGCCGTGGAACGTGCTGCCCGACCATCCCCAGGTGATGGCCTACCCGCGCCTGCTCGACACCGGCCAGCTGCTGGACATGCAGCGCCTGTACGCGCTTGGCATCGACGCCTTCCGCGTGGCGCGCGAGATGGCACAACGCCCCGGCCAGCCGTTCCGGCTCGACGGCGTGACCGGACGCCTCGCCGTCGATCCGACCCGCGAGGGCGTGCGCTTCCATCGCAACCAGGCCCAGGTGGTCTACCGCGACGGCGGCTTCTTCGAGCCGGTGGTCACGGCGCCCTGACATGTGGCCGCCGCGCCTGTCGGCCAGGCAGGACCACGGGCGGCACTGGGAACAGGCCGCCTTGGCCCACCTGCGGCGCCACGGCCTGGCGCTGGTCGAAACGAACTTCCGCTGCAAGGGTGGCGAGCTCGACCTGGTGATGCGCGATGGCGACACCCTTGTCTTCGTCGAAGTTCGCCAGCGCGCCGACCGACGCCACGGCGGCGCGGCCGCCAGCATCACCCCTGCCAAGATCCGGCGCCTGGTGCGCGCCGCCCAGGTCTACCTGCTGCGTTTTCCCACCCCTCCCGCCTGCCGCTTCGACGTGGTGGCCATCGACGGCGACCGGCTCGAATGGTTGCGCAACGTCATTGAAGTGTAAGCAATTTTTACCGCGGTTGCCCGCCCGGCGTTGCCACTGCACTATAATCTTCGGCTATGAATACTCAACGCATCCTCGCTCACTTCCAGGAGAGCGCCGACCTGAAAATGCAGTCGGCGGCGGCTCTGTCCCAACCCATTTCGCAGGCGATCGAACTGATGTTCTTCGCCCTGTCCAACGGCAACAAGATCCTGGCTTGCGGTAACGGCGGTTCCGCCGCCGACTGCCAGCACTTCGCTGCCGAGCTGGTCGGCCGCTTCGAGCGCGAGCGCTTCCCGCTGCCGGCCATCGCGCTGACCACCGACACCTCGATCCTGACCGCGGTGGGCAACGACTACAGCTTCCGTGAAATCTTCTCGAAGCAGGTGCAGGCATTCGGCCAGGCGGGCGACGTCCTGCTGGCCATTTCCACGTCGGGCAACTCGGCCAACGTGCTGGCCGCGGTCGAAGCCGCGCTCGAGCGCGAGATGCGCATCGTCGCCTTCACCGGCAAGGACGGCGGCGCGCTGGCCAAGCTGCTGACCGACGCCGACGTGCACATCAACGTGCCGCACGCGCGCACCGCGCGCATCCAGGAGGTGCACCTGTGCGCCATCCACTGCATCTGCGACGGCATCGACGTCGCGCTATTCGGAGAAGAGGAGATGTCCAATGAATGAAAACGGCCACGGCCTGAAGGTTTCGATTCCCGCCATCGTCGGCAAACTGGTGCTGGGCACCGCCCTGCTGGCATCGCTGTCGGGCTGCGTCGGCATGGTGGTGGGCGGCGCGGTGATCGGCGCTGTCGCCTCGATGGACCGGCGCACCCTGGGTGCCCAGACCGAGGACAAGGCGATCACCGTCAAGGCCGAGCTGAAGATCCCGCAGATCACCGGCGAGAACGGCCACGTGAACATCGCCAGCTACAACCGCAAGGTGCTGCTGACGGGCGAAGTGCGGGACCAGGCGATGAAGGCCGCGGTCGAGCGCGAGGTGCGCGCGATCGAAAACGTCGAGGGCGTGTTCAACGAACTGGATATCGCCGGCCCGTCGAGCTACACCTCGCGTTCCTCGGACGCGCTGATCACCGCCAAGGTGAAGGCCAGCCTGGTCGACATGAAGACCATCTCGGCCAACTCGTTCAAGGTCGTCACGGAGCGCGGCAGCGTGTTCCTGATGGGACGCGTGACCCCGCGCGAAGGCAATATCGCCGCCGACGTCGCGAAGGGCGTTTCCGGCGTGCACCGCGTGGTCAAGGTATTCGAGTACATCAGCGAGGAAGACCTGCGCGCGATGGAGCCGAAACAGGCGTCCACCCTGTAAATCCAGCAGGCAGGGCTATAATGGCCCTGCCACCATATTTTCCCGACCATGACTGTTCCTGCATCGAAACGTTCCTGGATTAAGCCCGCCGCGATCGGCGCCGTCGTCGTGGCGCTTGCCGCAATCGGCTATGCCTCCTTCGCCAGCAGCACGCCGGCGCCGGATGTCACCTTCATCAGCATCGAGGGCGAGAAGGTCAGCACCGAGTCGCTGCGCGGCAAGGTGGTGATGGTCAACTTCTGGGCAACCTCCTGCACCACCTGTGTGGCGGAGATGCCGGAAATGGTCGACACTTACAACAAGTTCAAGGACCAGGGGCTGGAGTTCGTCGCGGTGGCCATGCAGTACGACCCGCCCAACTATGTCCTGAACTTCACCGAGACGCGCAAGCTGCCTTTCAAGGTGGCGCTCGACTCGGGTGGGGATATCGCGAAGTCGTTCGGCGACGTCACGCTGACGCCGACGACCTTCGTGATCAGCAAGGATGGAAAAATCATCAAGCGCTATGTCGGCGAGCCGGAGTGGCCTGCCTTGCATGCTTTGCTGCAAAAGGAACTGAAGGCGGGGTAGGACGCACGGCTGATTTGACTCAAGCTTCCGTTCGATCCATGCGCGAAGCTTGAGGCACTTGATTTGCGCCTGCCGGTGGCGAACCGGCGAAAGGAGATGCGAATGGGTTGCTTATCCAGCAGGGCCGCGCGACTGGCGCCACTGCTGTGCCTAGCCGCCTGCTCGAGCGTCGGGGTCGAGCCCAATCCCAAGCCGGTGGCGGTACTGCAATACCAGCATGTGGCCAATGCCCACGAGATCCGGTTCACCAATCCGATCGGCCTGTCGGCGGCCCTGTATCCGGTCAACTACGTGGTGCCCGTCAACGCGAAGGGCTTCTGGGCCATCTTCGTGCTGTGCAGCGCCGACGTGAGCGCGCAGGTTTCGCGCGGTTTCCACTACAACGTCAACAATTTCCGGGTGCGGCATGGCGGCAAGCTGCATGGGGCGATCAAGCCCTACACCATGCGCTACCAGGGCACAGCCGACCTGAACACCCCGGCCGACACGGCGCCCATCCTCGACGCCATCGCGGCCGAACTGTACGAGGGGCCGCCGCACCAGATGTTCGCCCCCGGTTTCTACCCCGACCTCAACTACCGTTTCGCCGTCTACCTGCCCAGGGGACTGGAGCAGTACGCGGGCGGGCCGCTGCAGTTGCAGTACCTGGGGGGCCAGCCGGTTGTCATGGTAAGCAACCGCTATCCGCCATCGGACCTGGAGGCCGTGGGCGGCACCGGCGCGGGCGTGACCGCGACCTGCCTGCCTTGAGCATGCGCGGAGATACGAAAACAGCTCTCATTAGCGCCGGAAACTGAAGATTTGAAGGGCTCAGGTTTCTTTGCTATTCAGGCTGCGGTCGCTGGGGAGTTTGTGGGGGCGGATGCCGGCAGAACCGTGGCGCGCAGGAGCTCGACTGTCGGCTTGCTTTTGGACTGAAAGCGTACTGTGCGGATGACGGCCTGCTGCAGGCGCGCATCACGCACCTCATCCTTCTTGCGCGAATGCGTCTTGTCGTCCAGCTCAACCACCGCGACAACCTGGCAGCTGCGATCACACACGACATAGTCCACACGCTGCTGGGCGATGCGAAGATAGTCGGCATATGCGCGCTTCTTGTCCCTTGCGGCGGCCTCGATCAGGGCCGGCAAAGCAACCTGGGGAAAGATGTAATGGTCCGGTAGGGCCACGATCAAGCGACCGAAAAACTCGGATTCGTTTTCCGTCATCAGCCGGCGGGACTTGTAGGCCTCGCCCCTGGCGGCGCTTTTTATAAGTGCCTGCCAGATTGCGATGGCGGTCAACGCCACAATCAAAACTACCAGAACGACTTTCATACCTGCGATTCCTCTTTTCTGTTCGATCTTGTTTGACCGAGGGACGGCGGGAACCGACCCAAAGCGGACCTCACGGCACACATGGCGAAGTCATGCACAAACCCTAGCGAGTTCAGTTGGATGATTAGCCAGGACAGTAAACGCCCACTCAATTATTCTCGGTTCGCTTGCCCGGATCCACTCTTCAAGCGTTTCCATCGCTGCCTCATCATGCCAAGTTTTTGCTCCATGAACGTATCGCCGGTGCAGTTCTGCCGCATTAAGCGATATGAGCGTCTCACCAACAGCATCGACACGTGATGTTGGTGCCCCCTCATAGTAGGTCCACGCCCCAGAACGATCAGCTTGTGCTACCCAAGACGCTATTTCAAACACAGTCGATATCGGGGACGGCAGACCATAGAGTGGCACTTCGCGGTTATAAAGGTCAGACCCCAACGCAATTCCTTGCAGAGCTACCAAAGCACTGTAGTTACGTTCTTTTAGCAAATTTGCGATGTACTGATCACTGTAACGAGGCATATTTTCTATCCATGTGTGGAAGTCTGACGCCCGCCGCGTTGTGGACAGACTGGTAGTCGACTCTGCATGTCTGCTTCTGGCCGGTTGCGGACCTTCGGTCGCGTCCGCTTCCGACCCATTGCGGACATTCCGCGGCCTCCCTGCCAGTCGCTAACCGCCGACCAGCTACTGCGTTTTTGCCCGCCTGTACTGCTCATTCCACCAGCGGACGACTTCCGTGTGTCGTGCATGCGAGATCCATGCGACGTTCCCGTCGTCTGTTGGGCTACCTCCAAAAAACAAGGGTTTCAAGTACCACTTGATCTTGTTCGTAAAGCGACTGTCGGCTTGCAGCGAGATCGGTTGAGGAAGTACATAGGGCACGGCTTGGGAAGCATCAAGTGGGACCGTTGGGACGACGTGCAGGCCACCCGAGGGACCAACCACGATGAATTCGTCCCATCCTTTTAGACCGACTAGCAAGTAGCCCGGGATGAATCGGCCGAAATCGTAGGCTGTCATCGCTTTGGCACTCTCATCTTCAGCCAAAAGAATGAGGTAATCGTCGTTTTGCCAGCCTTCGTTCATAGTCTTAGTTACGGTTGTTGATTCAGATGATTAACATTGCGGAAGCTGACTGGAACGACCGCTTCTGGCCGAACTCGGCCGGTCGATATAGCTCAGTGTACGGCCGTGGTTGCTCACAAGGCAAGCAAAGGCTGCGCTAAGGATTGGTGGGCTACCAGATGTCCACAATGGGACTCCACAACCGCGGAGGCCTCATGGATTCGATCTCTAGCAAAGCCAAAAGTGCAGGGCCCTGGAACAAGGGACGTCTTGTCGGGCAAAAGCTCCCGTTGAAGTTACGGGAAATTTGGGCGATTCGCATTCGTCTACAGTTGTCCGCGCAGGTGCGAGACCTCGCGCTGTTCAACCTCGCCATCGATAGTAAGCTGCGCGGCTGTGACCTCGTCAGTCTGCGCATTAAGGACATCTCGCAGGGGCGAAGCATCTTTCACCGCGCGATCGTCATGCAGCGTAAGACCGGTCGGCCTGTTCAGTTCGAGATTACCGAGCAAACCCGCCAGTCGGTACTTGCTTGGATCGATCGGCGCCAGCTGTCCGGAAGCCAGTATCTGTTCCCAAGCCGAGTGAGCGAGTCGCCACATCTGTCTACCCGGCAGTACGTGTCAGCAGCGGATGTAAATTGATACAGGGCAGCGGTTGAAAATTGATACACCAGTTTGAGAGGATGGCTGCTTTTTCGCGGAGCAGCCTTGATACCCAACGAGGTGTATGTGGAAATCCAAGTATTGAGCAAGCAAGGCTTCAGCCTGCGCAAGATCGCCGCCGAGGTGGGCTGCGCAGTGAACACGGTGCGCGCGCATCTGGCGCGTGGAGAAGCGCCGAAGTACGAGCGCAAGGTCAAGCGTCAGACCAAGCTGGGGCCGCACGAGGAGTACCTGCGCGCACGGCAGGAAGCAGCCAGCCCCGAGCGGATCCCGCCACGGTGCTGCTGCGGGAGATTACCGCGCGTGGCTACACGGGCGGCTTGAGCCAACTGCGCGCGTTCCTGCGCACGCTGCGCCCGGTGGTACCGGCTGAACCGCTGGTGCGTTTTGAGACGGCCATGGGCGAGCAGTTGCAGGTCGACTGGGTCGACTTCCGCAAGGGCGGGCAGCCCTTGCACGCGTTCTGCGCCACGCTTGGCTACAGCCGCGCCAGCTATGTGGAGTTCGTCAGCGACATGAAGGTCGAGACCCTGATCGGCTGCCACGAGCGGGCGTTCGCCGCGCTGGGCGGCGTGCCGCGGAGCATCCTGTACGACAACATGAAGACCGTGATCCTCGAGCGCAACGCCTACGGCGAAGGACAGCACCGCTTCCATGCTGGCTTCCTCGATTTTGCGAAGCATTGCGGCTTCGTGATCAAGGTCTGCCAGCCGTACCGCGCCAAGACCAAGGGCAAGGTCGAGCGCTTCAACGGCTACCTGCGCCGCTCGTTCTACGTGCCCCTGGCCAGCCGCCTACGCCAGAGCGGCCAGCACCTGGACGTGGTGACGGCTAACGTCGAGGTGGCACACTGGCTGGCGGAGGTGGCGCACCAGCGCGTGCACGGCACCACGAGCGAGAAGCCGGCAGTGCGCCTGCTGGCGGAGGCGCAGCACCTGCAGCCGCTACCGCCACCATGGCGGGCCGATGTGGCTGCGGCGCGACCACGGATCGAGTTCGAAGCACCGGCAGAGGAGCGGCGACCCGCCAAGGTTGCGGAACACCTCGACGCCGAGTTGCCGACCCAGCACTCGCTGGCAGCCTATGAACGCGTGATCGCGGTGATCCGCGAGGGAGCGTTGGCATGAAGCTGCAGCACGAACGCATACATGCACTGTGCGACAGCCTGAACCTGCCATTCGTGTCCCAGGCGCTGGGCGCGCTTGCGCAGCAGGCGGCGCGCGACCAGATGGCCTACAGCGACTTCCTGGAAGCACTGCTGAAGGAGGAAGCGGCAGGCCGCACGACGCGCAAGCAAAGCACGATGACGCGGCTGGCCGGCTTCCCGGCGGTGAAGACGCTGGACGAGTTCAGCTTCGAATTCGCCAAGGGCGTCAAGCGCAGCCAGATCGAGGAACTGGCAGCCCTGGGCTTCGTCGAGCGCAACGAGAACATCGTGCTCGTCGGCCCTAGCGGCGTGGGCAAGACGCACCTGGCGATCGCGCTTGGCTACAAGGCAACGCAGGCCGGCATCAAGACCCGCTTCATCACGGCAGCCGACCTGCTGCTGACGCTCACGACGGCGCACCGGCAGAATCAGCTGAAGGGAGTGATGCAGCGCGCGATCAAGGCTTACCGGCTGTTGATCATCGATGAGATCGGCTACTTGCCGATGAACCGTGATCAGGCCAACCTGTTCTTCCAGGTGA